>Ga0315280_10001071_pt1 | contig 48584 bp, 37 predicted proteins | sample YL17G06_40_MG_FD_203697 | JGI IMG/M metagenome (GOLD analysis project Ga0315280, IMG submission 203697) | Sediment microbial communities from Yellowstone Lake, YNP, Wyoming, USA - YL17G06_40 | ecosystem: Environmental > Aquatic > Freshwater > Lake > Sediment | place: USA: Wyoming | collected... | reverse complement strand
TTCGACGACGATGGCTCCTTTGTATTTTTTGCCTTTGATGATGGCTTTAGTTGAGGTTTTGCCTTTGACAGCGAGTATGTCGCGTGGTTCAGGGATTAACATATTGCGTTCGCGGTGTGCGCGCTGCATGAAGTTTCTTATCCAACGTGAGACGCCTTGTCGGCTCACGTCGTCCATGGGCATACAGCTGATGCGCGCTAGGACTAAGATGAGTTTCATGGTTTGTTCGTCTTCAAAGCTTGTGAGCTTGTAGGTGATTTCGGCGTCTCGGAGGCAGTATTTGGCCAGTTCCGAGTAGGTGAGTTCGCCGAGTGCCCTGTTCCACTTGATTTTCTCCGTGCCGATTAGCGCTTTGCCCACGTCATCGAGGGTTACGTCGCGGTAACGGTTGTTGAATGCGTAGATTTGGATGGAGCGGTTGAAGAAGAACTTGTACAGATCCAGATGTACGCCGTACGAGAGTAACGAGGAGCGTTTGCCCAGTTCGATTGGGATTTCGCTGTACTTGATGCCCAGTTTTAGGGCTCGGTGGTAAAGGTAGGGGAGGTCGAAGTCGTCGCCGTTGAAGGTCAGCACAAACGGGTATTCCCAGAGTGCATCGAGTGTGGCTCGTATGAGTTTGACTTCGGTGTCGTAGTATTCGATTTCGGCTTCGGCTGGTAGGTGTTCGTTTCCTTCTCTCGTGCCTTCGCGTTTCAGAAGCAGGACTCGTTGTGTACCGTCTGAGGAGTAGAGGGATACGCATACAATCGGGTAGGTTGCTTCTCGTGGATCTGGCACTCGCGTGGGGATGGGTGCGAGGACTTCAATATCGAGGGCCACTCGACGGAATCGCGGTGCTGGGTATTCGAGGAGTCTGGCCCAATCTTCGATGAACTGCATCTCTTCGCTAGTCTCGTCCTTGAAAATAGCCTTCAACTGCGCGACTGTTTTCTCGGCTTGTTCTAGTCGTGCTTGCGTGAGGTTGCCTTGTTTGACTTCGTAGGGCATTCCAGGCGAGAGTTTCGTGTCGTAGACATAGGATTCGTAGTATTTGATTTTGGATTCCCAGACTTTGATTTCTTCTGGTGCGATGGGGGTGTCGGAGACGTTGGGGAAGTCTTCTGGGATGATGTCTCGTATGCATCCTGCTGGGCGACCACCGACGGCTAGAGGGTCTTTTGTGATGATTTTCGTGATTTTGACGTTTCTGTCCAGCAGCGGATCGAATTTACCTATGATTTCGAAGTGGTCGAAGCCTTCGTGTTGCATTAGGCGAGGTAGTTTTTCGAGTTCGAGTGGTGAGAGGTTTGTGAGGCAGTAAGGTTGGTGGCCTGTGTTGTCGAGCCAGAAGAAAATCTGGCCTGATGAGGGTTCGTAGAGTTTGATGACGGCTTTTCTTTTTTCGCCGTCGTAGGTGGCTGAGACAAAATAGGAGGGCGGAAGATTGGCTGGAGCCAATGGCGGGAATACGTGTTTTTCGCCTCTGGCGGCTGTTGTGTTGGCGATGGGCGGGGCTTCCGCTTTCGGACTCGGCGTCGGCTTCTCAGAATATTCGAACAGGTGCTTCTGTGCCATTTCTCCGTTCTCAGCCCAGCTAGGTTATGCGGTGAATAGCCTAAAAGCTCTTGCTGACGCCTTCCGTTTCGGTGCTAGGTGGTTTCCTTTTTGATCTTTTCTACGAGTTCGTTGGTTGTCAGTTGGCCTATGTTGCCTGTTCCGTGTTTTCTGACTGACACTCTGTGCGATTCGGTTTCGCGTTTGCCGATTATGGCCATGTATGGTGTTTTTTGGATTTCGGCTTGTCTGATTTTGTGGCTTATCGTTGCGTCTGCAATGTCGAGCTCGGATCGTATCCCTTGCGCCAGCAGTTCGTCGTGGACGGTTTCGGCGTATGTTTTTTGTTCGGTGCTGATGGGAACTACGGCGACTTGTGTGGGTGCTAGCCAAGTTGGCAGGTTGCCTTTCGTGTGTTCTAAGAGTATGGCGAAAAAGCGTTCGATTGCGCCTAGCAGTGCTCGGTGAATCATTGCTGTTTCGTGTTCTTTGCCGTCTTGTGCGGTGTATGTGGCGTTGAAGCGTTTGGGGAGGTTGAAGTCGAACTGTATGGTGGTGCATTGCCATTCTCGTCCAGTGGTGTCTACGATGTTGATGTCGATTTTGGGGCCGTAGAAGACGGCTTCACCGGGTTTTTCGGTGTAGGGTACGTGTTTTTGTTTTAGTGCGTGTGCTAGGGTTTTCTGTGCGTGGTTCCACTTAGCGAGTGAGCCCATGTACTTTTGTGGCTGTTTCGGGTCTCGGGTTGAGAGGATCGCGCGGTATTCGTGGAAGCCGAATCTGCTGAGAATGTGTTGCGTAAAGTCAAGCAGGCTTTCTACTTCCGTCTGGATTTGCTGTGGCGTGCAGAATATGTGTGCGTCGTCTTGTGTGAAACCCCTAACGCGCAATAATCCGTGCAGAGTGCCTGAGCGTTCGTAGCGGTAGACTGTTCCCCATTCTGCGTAGCGTATGGGGAGTTCCCGGTAGCTTCTGGGTTTGGTTTTGTAGATGGCTATGTGGAAGGGGCAGTTCATGGGTTTGACTACGTAGGTTTCGCCTGCCTTCTTGAAGAGGTACATGTTGCGTCGGTAGTAGTCTAGGTGGCCTGAGGTTTGCCACAGTTCGCTGCGTGCGATGTGCGGAGTCGTGACGAGATGGTAGCCGTTTCGAGTGTGTTCGCGTTCCCAGTAGTCGCGTATCAGGTTGCGTATCAACGTGCCTTTTGGATGCCACAATACGAGTCCTTGGCCGACTTGTTCGTTGATGCTGAACAGGTCGAGTTGCTGACCGACTAGGCGGTGGTCTGAGTCTGAAAGCTCTCTTTTCTCAAGGTTGTTTTCGGATATGTTCACGGAGTTTCTAGGGTGTTTTCTGGTTCTCAAAACACGGTTGTTAGAATTCTGTTTGATGATACCCCATTTTGGAACACCAAGCAGGATAATGATCGAGACAGACTATATAACGCTTAGCACATGGCAGAAAATGACGCTACTTGAGTGGTGTCAGCGGTTTTTGACCCCCTAGAGAGTGTGGTTGATTGTTAGGGAGTCAGGCCTTGGGCTTCGGTCTAGTTTCTTTGGGTATCGTAGCCATATCGTAGAACATGAAGAAGAAGTGCACTATTCCAATGAAAAATAGAGCCATTGAGAAAAACAGTATTATCCATGAAGTGATTGCGTCCGCAATTCCCAAGACTAGTATTGAGAGGAGAAGCGACAAGAAGAGATAGATTCCGATTATTAGAGCGTAGTTTATTGTCTTCCTCTTGCTTTTCACAATGCCGTCTATTCGCGTTTGAGTCTCCGTGGCTCGTGTGTCATCTTTTTCCTTAATCCATTCGAATTTCTGTTCTTCAAGTCGGTCTATTCGATTATCATAAGAGGTTAGAGAATAGACAGCAATGAGTCCGAAGAACCCAAAAATGGTTGCTTCCGCTTCAATTAGCGTTGTCAGCATTGGAGTTTTTTCGAATGCTCCTATCAAAGAGAAAAGCAGTGCAGCTATCAACGCGATTATTGACGTGATTCCGAAAAACACGCCAATAATAATGGCTGTTCTCATCTCAGACCAGTTAATCTTTTTCTGTGTCACAATTTCATGATTGCTTTTCGCATATTTAAAGCGTTTTCTGGAGAGAAAGAGGGCTCGTTGTTAAGCGCGCTCATCTTGGGTTGGGTTGGGATAGAACTTTGCCCCAAACCAAAATTTCCGCTGTTCACTCCTCAGGGAAGAAATAGGGTTTCAGGGCCTTTTCTCACGCTTCAGGGGAATAATATACCCGTTAGGGCCCTAAAGGGTACATTTCAAAAGAAAAGCATACACAATAGAGCGCTAGTCAATACTGCGGAAGAGATGTAGCTGAACCGAACAAACAAGCCCGCGCAGCGATAAAATAGCGCGCGGTGGTGGTGGAAAAACATCACCCCAACCACCACCTTGACGTAGTCAACCTAGAGCAAGATGACGTCTTCGCGCAACTCACATTGATAACCAGCAACCCATGCACGAGTTATCTCAAAAGCTAACTATAAATACTGAAAATATCGATACTAGTCGCGGGCGAACTCCATTGATTGAAACAGTCTTCGTGCTTGCTGCAAAGATTTTTCCGACTATCCTCCAGTTTCTTTTTGCCGCGCTTGGCGTCACAACGAGGATTATGCGGCATGTCTTGAGGAGAGACGAGAGCAATTGCCCCTTCTTGCTGAACAAGCTGGAATCGACAAATGAGGAACTACCTACAAAACGGTGGAGAAAGCGGGCCAAGCAACTCGGGCGATTATTGCGGAGCATGCCATGTCTGGAAAGCTTTTCAACTGAAGCTACGAGGCTTCAGTCTACGGTAGGACTAGGGTTGACGCTGTTTACGTCGATATGGCTTAGCGAAAGCCGACAGTTTACTATAGTTGCAAGCTCCGCCCTGATTGCTCTAATAATAGGCTATGTTCTGATGCTTGATTTTGAGAAGAGACATTCAGTGGATGAGAAGGGTCTTTTCTATGCATTTGGATGTACCATAGTAGGAGTAGTCTTTGTCATCGCATCGACTGTGACCTAGGCTTCACCAGTGCCGAATCTTGAGCCTGCAGGCGGGAGTTTGCCTATCTTGGTCATTGTTTTTGAGATAATGAGATTGTTCTCCGTCGAAACTTTTTTTAGTGTGGTCATCAGATAAACCTAAGCTAGCAGCAGATTGAGTTGGAAGAATGAGAGAAATCAGTTTCGGGGCTGAGTTCTTGTTCGGTGTGCTTTTTACCATAGTAGGCTTCTTCTATTCAGCATATATCGGTTTCAGTGAGACTCTATCCAAGACACTGACTGTTGAGTTTGTCATTTTCGCGGTTGTAGCGATAGTTGGAATAGTAGGAATTGTTGACGGAGTAGCGTTTGGGGAAAAGTTGTTCTACAAATTACTGGAGCTGGTCGACAGAGCCGTCAAACACATTGGACGCGGCAAGGAATAAGCACGTTTGTCGACACTACGGGCGCATTATCGTCTTCAAGTATCTTTGGATCTGAGGTCGGTCCCGCACCTGGACAGAACTTGGTGGTTGATGGTATTCGGTTCTTGCATTGTGGACAGATAGCTAGAGCCACGATGTCTTCTGAACCCTCGCGCTAAGGCCGTCTTGCAGTTTGCCAAGTGAGCGTGCTTCTTTCTCGGCGTTGAAAAACTCTGTTCCGCAGTCAGGACACGATTCGCTGTACCAGTGCATCTTCCTGCCACACTTGCCGCACTTCCAGCGGCCTTCCTGATGTTTCAGCCACTCTTGGACGCCTATGCGTCTGAGTGACTGAAGGTTAGTCGGACAAAGGGTCAGATGAGGGAGGTTATCTGCTTTCGAACGTTTCTCTGCCAACTCGACAACCTTGCTGCAAGGCATGTCTTTGCATTCGAAGCAAAAGATGAGACCCTTCTGTTTTGCACAATCTCTGAACTGACACTGCACACACGTGGGCGACACGTCTCCCGATACGCATCCTTCGCACCGAATCTGCTCCCGAGAAAGACCGTTCTCCTCCAAATAACGGATAAGCTTCTGGTCGTTGTCTTTGTATGCGCGATATATCAGGCACGCGCCGCAGTATATCCCGCACACTCCTACCAGATTTCTACCAGACACAAGACAACCTCCACTGATTCACGAAAGGCATTCCATTTAACCTTTGACCCTAACGTGGTAATGTTCTATTGATCGATCGCGTTGCGATACTTCTTTATACTGAAAACAGCAAAACAACCATGCAAGGTGAGAAGGTTGCCTTACTGCCAAAAATGCGGAGTGCAACTCAAAGAAGATGACGAATACTGTTCGGTCTGTGGAACGCGTGTGGGTCTCGCACGGGGGCCAAGGCTTGAAAGAAGAAGGCATGCGTGGCCTGCCTTTCCCGTGTTTGCCCTAGTCGCCATACTCGTCACAGCCACAGTAATTGTAGCCTTCCTCTTCATTCCCATGAACCCAGTCAAACTGGCACGATCAGAAGGCGTCGCCTACCAGTCAGGAATAACCACGCTAAAACTCAATCTGACAACCGACATCGGCCGAATCAACGTCAACTTTGAGAACATGCCCAACAAGCTGGTGGCTCTGAACATATCGGCCACGGGAGGCACGACAATCCTCGCCCCACCGAACCCGCTCAACATCACCTTCAACCACGCAGTAGCTGGTAGCACGCTGACCGTAACTTCGAGCATCCACAGAGCCACGGCATGGACCATGCCCTACGGACTGAACGTGGTCTGCGATCTCTACATCAACCCCTCCATGAAGACTAACGTGAAAGCCGAAACCTCCGTGGGCAGCGTACGCCTAGACTCCGAGGTCGCCGTGGTTTTCGAGTCACTGACTCTCCGAGCCACAACCGGCCAAGTTGAGGCCACACTGGAAAAAGCCACCATCCTAGGTCCAGTGACTCTGTCCACCACAACCGGAGGCGTCAGCCTCAACCTGAAAAACACAACCGCCCCCGCCAACATCCCCGTCACCGTGAAAACCACCACAGGCGGAATAACCCTAGACATACAGCAAGACACGTCGTTGCCTGCCAACGTCACGCTGAATACGGAAGCCACCACCGGCGGAATAGACCACACAATAACCATCCACAACGGCGTCGCCGCCAAAATCACATCAGAAACCACAGTCGGCGGAATAACCTTCACCGAAACAGGTTTCAACGGCACAAAGGCACTGCTATTCTCAGAAAACTACCCAGCGGCAAGCAACTTTGACATCAGCCTCAAAACAACAACAGGTGGAGTTCACACAAGCGCCACATATACACCATAAACCGCACACTTAGCCGCTTCTCGTAAGCACAGCTCAACCTAGAGTAGCCAACGCCATGATCGAGAACGGCGCCAAAACACTAAGCACAAAGCCACTGGAAAACGCCGTTATCAATGCTTCAGGACCGCAGTAGCGCACGATCACGGGTAGCGTCGTGTCCATGGTGGTGGCTCCGCCGAACGCCACTGGAACGTTCTTTCCAGCTTTGCGCGTCAACGGCAACGTGATCACAGTCAAGAGTTCTCTCAAGAAATTTGCCACAAATCCTATGGCACCCCATTGTCCGCCGAGGAGCTGTCCGACCAGAGGCCCAGCCAGCGTATACCATCCATAGCCAGCGCTCACAGCCATTGCGCCAACCACGCTCTTGCCCAGAACAAAACCTGCCAAAAGGCCTCCGAAGATGCTGCCCGACGCCACTGCGAACGGAACCACTAGAATCCTCAAACCCGTCCGCCGCATCTTCGCCGCGGCCTCACGATCCATCCCCAGCTGAACGCCCATGACGAACAGCAAAAGCAAAAGCGAAGCATTGAACGCATAGTTCGAAACCCATTTCCCGTCTATCACTGTGGCCCAGTTGCTGTTCAGGTAGCCAGCCACGCTGCCTAGCAGAAGCGCCAGCAGAATGTACTTGATCAACCCAGCTTCACCAACTTGCCAGCCGCCTTCACGAGCACCACGCTGAACGCCACAGCCAGCAGCATGATCACAAAAGCCTCCAAACCTACCCTAGGCAACGAACTCAATAGCTCACCATTCGAGCCCATGCTAAAGCCAAGCGAGAAAATGAGAACCATGATTATGCCAAAAGCGACCTTGCTGAAGTCAAGTTTCTTGCGTCTGCGCAGAGCATATCCCGATGCTATTCCAGCAATCAGGACCATGACAAAGTAGAGCATCGTCAAGTCCAGCATCTAACATCAGCCCAAGCCAGATACCATTTTGCCTGCTCAGCATTTAATCTTTCGAAGACTGGGAAAATGAGAAGACGCTTGGGAGAGCACGGTATTGGTGCTCAGGCATCTTCGAAGAACTCTTGAGCCCTCGGTGGCACCGGGCTTAGCCCTCGCCGTTCGCGTATCTGTTTGATGATTTCAGCTTGCAGTTGCTCAGGCACAGGCGCCCATCGGCTGAACTGAGTGGCCCAGAACGCTCTGCCCTCGGTCGAAGAACGCAGTTCCTCGGCAATACCAAACGACTCAGCCACAGGTAGCTCAGCCTTGACGATCAGCATGTCCTCTTCATTTGTCATGTCCAAGATCCTGCCGCGACGCTTCTGCACAATAGCGATAATATTGCTCACGAAGGCGTTAGGCACTTTGCACTCAAGGCTTATCAGTGGTTCCAACAGTTTCGGATCGCTCAGCAGGAAAGCACACCAAATCGGCCTCCACGTCATGGGTAATATCTGTGCAGGTCCTCGGTGGACGGGGTCTTCGTGAACGGTGATGTCTTCTAGGTTGATCTTCAACCCGTGTGCTGGCTCTTTGGCCAGAACCGAAGTGGTGACGGCCTCGCGGAAGCCTGACTTGATGTGATCCATGACTTCATCCACGTACTGTCTTCCTTTGATCCTGTTGACCATAATGTTGTTGCCCTCGATGGACACCACGTTGCGCGCGTCGTCGGTCTCCCAACCGAAGCCTTTGAGGGCCTTTTGTCTCTCTTCGCGTGTCTGCATTTCCGAGATTTTGCCCATCCTGATGGCCTCAATGATCTCCTCAGGCAGCTTCTCCATAGTTATCCACAGCTTGCTGTGCTTATTGGGGCTCTTGCCCATGACCGCCGGCCCCTTGTAGTCGTGGCTGATGGTTTCGCGGTAGATCACGATCGGCTCGCTCGTTTTCACCTTCAGACTGGCTTCCTGCATACGGTACGCCGTGATTTCTAAGTGCAATTCGCCCATGCCGCTGAGCAGGTATTCGCCACTTTCTTTGTTGATGGTGAACCGCAGGTTCGGGTCCTCTGTGGTCAGCTTGTGCATGACCTTGTCAAACAGCGGCAGATCCTTCACGTCCGCAGGCTCAACAGCCACCGTGACCACGGGGTCAGAAACATACTTCAACCCCTCAAACGCTTGAGTCTCGGAACCCTCCTCGGACACGGTTTCACCAACGTGAATCGACGGCAAACCAGACAGTGCCGCAATGTTCCCCGCTGGAACTCTGTCAATGATGACTCTGTCTGCTGCCATGCTCATGTAAACCTGCTGGATGACACCTTTCTGATGACTGGTCACAAGCTGAACCGTCTTGCCCTTCTCCACCGTGCCACTGAAGACACGGCCAATCGCCACCAAGCCGCTGTGCGGGTCAACCTCGATGGTTGAGACGCACATCAAGACAGGGCCCTTGGGGTCGACTTTGGCCATCGACTTACCCACCGGACTGCTCGGATCGCCTGGCCAAATCTGGCTCTGCCTGTACGGCTGCGCCTGCAGTGGGTTAGGCAAGTGCTCGCAGAACATGTCCAGTATGGGCTCGTATACTGGGGCTTTCTTGGCCAAGGCCTCGACTTTCACGTCGATGTCGGCTTTCTCGCCCTGATAGGCGTCGATGATCTCTTTGAATGTTACGCCCTTGGCTTTCATGTGAGGCAGGTTCATACCCCACTTGTGGAGCGCCGAACCGAAAGCCACCGAGCCATCTTCGACCTTGACCTGCCAGTCCTTCTTGTGCTCAGGCGGTGCATACTTCTCGATGAGGTTGTTGACGCGTGTGATGATCTTTGCGAATTTGCGCTGGATGTCATCAGGCGTCAGCTTGATTTCCTTAATCAGTCTGTCCACCTTGTTGATGAACAAGATAGGCTTGACACGCTCGCGCAGTGCCTGCATCAAAACGGTTTCGGTCTGCGTCATAGGTCCCTCAACAGCATCCACGACAACGAGGGCTCCGTCAACTGCACGTAGGCTTCTCGTAACGGCGCCACTGAAGTCAATGTGGCCTGGCGTGTCAATTAGGTTAATCAAGTGATCTTTCTCATTGTAGACGTGGGCGAGGCTGATGTTTGAGGCGAAAACCGTCATCTGCCTCTTCTGCTCAAGTTCCCACGAGTCCAACACGAGTTGCTGGCCAGCCCTTTGCTCACTGATAATTCCAGCGGCCGCCAGCAAACTGTCCGACAACGTAGTCTTACCATGATCCACATGAGCAATAATACTCGTATTCCTGATCATCTCAGGATAATTCATTAACTTTTGAATCTCTTCAGTCTGCCTGTAACGAACCATAATCAAGCCTTCCCAAAACTGTCAAAACGACTCCGTGAAACGAAATCGATTTCATTTTCGTGAAGCATTTGCGACTTCCACTGCGTTGAAGCTACATGGAAGTGAAAAATGTGTCCTATTAACCTTATGCCAACGGACGCAGTTACCTATTCTGGACTCCAGCGAATTCGAAGAAAGCTCTTACTTCAGCGTCTTTTCTCATTCCATGAGCAGGATTAGTTCATCTGCAGTGCCTTTGCCCAAGTAGAAGCCTTTTCTGGACAGTCTTCTTTGGCCCAGTAGCATTCGTAGGTTGCTGAGCGGTATGGGCTTGGAGGCTTCGCGTAGATCCTTGAATCTTATGAATGACACTTTTCTTTGTTCTTGAAGGAATTGCTCGTATTGCTGTTTCGAGTTTAAGATGGATTCTTGCCCGTAGTCTTTCCACATTTCTTCTGGTTCGCCGACTTTGCGTTCGATGAATTCGGCATGGCCTGCAAGTTCGCCGACGGGTTTAGTTACATAAAAGAGCAGCGTCGACGCCTCGCCGGGTGCTGCGGCGCCTGTACGTACATACGACAGTATTCTGGCTCCGCTATTCCGCTTGTGGAGGAACTCCTGCCACCATCTGTCCTGAATCATAATAACGAAGCCGTACTTACCACTTGTCATTTTACCACACCTTGCCTAATCTGGTCCCTTCTAAATTTAAAGCTTGCCAAACGCAAAACAAGTGTCTTCCGTCCGATCAGTTTAAATGCACGCTTTTCATCATTAAGGGGAGCAAAATACGGTCGCTTGAAATAGAAACTGCAAGATGTGGAGAGACAGAAGCCGAGGATTGAGATGCTCAATGGCGAAACGCTATTTGCTGGGGCAAAAACGCCTCACACTCATGCATTCCTAGCGCAGTCCACGACTCTGGCAAGCTGTCCTAAGGATTCCTAGCATTAACTTGCAGGCCCTTTTTGGTGGTGTTAGAGTTTGAAGCACGTTATCCGTTTGAATGTCGAGGACGTTTTTGAGGCCCTACAGTCTTCGCCCTCTGGGCTGACGAGCGAAGAAGTCACAAGACGCCTTGCCGAAAACGGACCTAACATACTGGTGGAAAAGAAACACGCTTCAATCGCCGTCAAGTTCCTCGCACACCTCAAAGACTTGTTCGGAATTCTGCTTTTGTTTGCAAGCTTGCTGGCCGCGCTAGGTGGGATGGCTGGGCTTAGTCTTATCATACTCGCCGTCGTCTTAGTCAACACTTTCTTCAGTCTCTTCCAGGAATGGCGGGCTGAGAAAGCCATGAAGACGCTCAAAAACTGGATGCCTGAATACACCAAAGTCACCCGAGACGGAGAGCTGAAGAAGGTACTTGTCAAAGAGCTTGTCCCCGGCGACGTGATCGTACTGGAGGAAGGAGATCGTGTGCCTGCAGATGCGAGGCTTGTTGAGGCTTATGATCTGTGGACAAACAATGTGCCCCTTACAGGTGAGTCTGAACCGCAACCGCGAACACACAGACCAGCCAGCGAAGAGGGCGCTTCGTACCTTGACGCGCCGAATCTTGTCTTCATGAGCACCAGCGTGGCCAGGGGCAACGGCAAAGCCGTCGTATTTTCAACAGGCATGAAAACCAAGTTCGGCGAAATCGCGGATCTTACGCAGGAAATCGCTGACGAGCCGAGTCCTCTTCAGAAAGAAATCGCCTACACGGCCAAGTACGACTTTGTGCTGGCTGTAAGCGTGGGCACAATCTTCTTTCTGGTTGGCTTCCTTGGCCTTCACATAAGCCTGTATGACAGCATACTTTTCATGATAGGCGTTATGGTGGCCTGCGTGCCCGAGGGCTTGCAGGTCACCGTCTCCAGCGCCCTCGCCATAAACGTCCTCAAAATGGTGAAAGAAAACGTCCTAGTAAAACGTCTCTCTGCCGTGCAGACCCTTGGTAGCGTTACGGTGATCTGCACCGACAAGACAGGCACGATTACGCGTGGCGAAATGACCGCCACAAAGCTCTGGGTGTCCAACAGGGTCGTCGAAGTGTCAGGCGCAGGCTACACTCCAATAGGCGACTTCACGATCGATGGCGAACCTATGGACAGACCCGAGCACGCCATAGAGAAACTGCTTGAACTCTCCGCACTGTGCAACAGTGCCAAGGTTGACCCACCTTCAGACAGAAACAGAACATGGAGCGTAATAGGCGACCCAACAGACGGAGCCTTGCTCGTTGCTTCCCTCAAATACGGGCTGAATACGGAGAGTATGTTGGCACAGAAGCCTGTCATCTACATGATTCCCTTTGATCCTAAGAGAAAGAGGATGACTACGATCCATCGGCACAATGGCGAGTGCTATGCCTACTCCAAGGGAGCTCCTAGAAGTATCCTGTCGATATGTGATCGAATACTCGTAAGCGACAAGGTTGAAGGCTTGACTGAAGAGCACACACGTGCCGTGGAAGCGAAGATCCGTGAGTTCGCAAACGAAGGCCTTCGCGTCATCGCAGTGGCCTATGCAGATGCTCCTGCAATCAAACCTTTCAGGGAAAAGAGCATCGAGCAAAACATGATCCTCGTAGGCCTCGCGGCAATGAAAGACCCACCAAGGCCAGAAATCAAGAAGGCCGTCGAACTCGCAAGACAGGCAGGCATAAAAGTCGTGATAATCACAGGCGACTACGGCCCCACTGCGCAGGCAATAGCACAGGAAGTGAACATCGTTGAAGCCGAAAGCTGCCACGTCGTTCGTGGCATTGATCTCGAAAACATGAATGATCAAGCAATAGTTGACGAAGTTGGAAAGGGCAACGTAATCTTCGCGAGGGTTTCGCCTGAACAGAAGCTTCGGATCGTGGCCACGCTCAAGAAGAGCGGCGAGGTTGTGGCGGTTACAGGTGACGGTGCTAATGATGCTCCTCCGTTGAAGGAGGCAGACATCGGGATCGCGATGGGTGTTTCAGGAACTGATGTGGCACGAGAAGCCTCTGACATGATTTTGCTGGACGATAGCTTCGCCTCAATCGTAAAAGCCGTAGAGTCGGGTCGCACGATCTACGAGAATCTTCGCAAATTCATCGTTTACGTCTTTTCCCACAACTGGGCAGAACTCATTCCATACGTGCTCTATGCCTCACTGGGCATTCCTCTCCCACTTCTTGTGGTCCAAGTTCTTGCAATAGACTTGGGCATCGATGTCATCCCGTCTCTCGCGCTGAGCCGTGAACCTACGGAGGCAGGCATAATGCAGGAACCACCACGCAGTCTCACAGAGCGCCTATTCAGCGCCAAAACATTCCTGCGCTCACTCTACATTGGAATTATAATAGCCATAGGCGCCATGGTCGGCTGCCTAGGCGCTTGGATGGCTGGCGGCTGGCATCTAGGCATGCCGCTGGAGGCAAATGATCCAGTCTACATTAAAGGCACGACCATGACATTTGCAGGCATTGTCGTAGCCCAGATGGGCAACGTTCTGGTATGTCGAACCAGCAAGACATCCATCTTCAAGATCAGCCCGAAAAGCAACAAGTGGATATGGATCGGCATAGCCTCCCAACTCACCATAATATCCATACTTGTCTATGTTCCACCGATGCAAACCTTTTTCGGAACCACAGCCCTCAGCATAATTGACTGGGCATTCCTAGCACTGCTCGCCTGCATCGTCGTTCTGGCTGAGGAAATAAGAAAACTGTTCTCAAGACGACTCAGCAAATAGCGCATCCAAGGCACCACGCTGGCGCTAAGCTTTTTACAAACCAAACTCCCATTTCACGTTGATGTCGGGCCAGCAGTTTTTCACGGACCGTTACAGTCAACTCGGGTGGACATACGAAAACGTCAAACTGAAACAAGCTATTAGGGTAAACGCGATGAACGCTCAAGTGGCTGAAACGGTGAAGCGTCTGGCCTCGCGAGGCGTGGGGCTAGAGAAAATTCCGTTTCTGGAGCGCGGCTACTGGGCGAATGCCAGATTCTCAGTAGGCGCCACTGCCGAATATCTCCTAGGCCTCTACTCGATTCAGGAGGCAGCCGCCCAAATCCCAGCCACACTCTTCACCAATCCCAAAGGCAAGACGGTTCTGGACGCATGTGCAGCGCCCGGAGGCAAAACCGCCCAGCTGGCCGACCTGATGCAAAACACTGGCGCAATCGTGGCTCTCGATGTCGAGAGGCGAAGGCTCACGGCACTGGCAAACCAGCTGGAAAGATGCCGCGTGAAAAACACGATCGTCTACGATTTGGACGCACGTGAAGCCTCCAGACTGAACGTCAAGTTTGACGGAATACTTTTGGACGCTCCGTGCTCCGGCAACTTCGCAACCGACAGGAAATGGTTCAGCAGGCGAACCATCAAAGACGTGGAGGAAAACGCTAGGGGTCAGAGAGAAATACTGGCTGAGGCCGCAGAAGTCCTCAAGGACGATGGCGAAATCGTCTACTCAACATGCTCTCTGGAGCCGGAGGAAGATGAGCTCAACATTGACTGGGCCGTACGCAGCTTGGGCCTCAAGACCGAGAAGGTCAACTGCCTCGGCATAGAAGCCTCCACAAACGTGTTCGGCAAGGAACTAGACCGATCGGTGGAAAACGCCAGACGCATCTGGCCCGGGCAAACGCAGGGATTCTTCATATGCAAACTCACAAGACGGAGCGCCACTACATGAAGCCAGTAAATGACTTCATAAAACGTTTGCACGCCGAAGTCGAGATAGACGAAGCCCTCATCATCAGAAGCAGGGACCGATACTTCCTACTGAACGACGAACTGAAAAAGCTAATCGGAAAAGACTTCTTCCACGCGGGAACCTATCTGGGCAAGACGAAAGGCGGCCGATTCTTCCCCAGTTTCACTCTTCTCGCCATGATGATAGAGGGTAAGGCAAACAAAGTAGTCGTCGATGACAGGACTGAGTGGCTCTTCGTCTGTGGCAGAGATGTCTTCAGAGAGGGTATCAAGAAAGTGGTGGGGGCAAGTGGCAGAGGAGAGTACGCATTGGTTTTGAACAGGCATGGCGAATGCATAGGATTTGGCAGAATGCTCAGAAACCTTGACAGGGAAGATGAAGGCGTGGCAATCAAGAACGTCTCAGACATAGGCGACTTTCTCAGAAGAGAAAGACGATGAGTCCAGACGACTAGATTTTCACTGTTTTTGCTATATCTTCAATATTCACGGTGGCCTGCTGTCTTTCTTTAAGCTTCTTGAATACCACGGCGCCTTCTTTCAGTTCTCTTTCTCCCACGATGACAGCATAATCGATTCCACGTCTGTCAGCATCTTCCAAGGCTTTGCCCATCTTCCGTCCCATTACCTCAACTTCAACCCGTATGTCTTGGCTCCGCAGTGTCTGTGCGATCTTGAAGGCTTCTGCTTTCAATTCCTCCTGAATCGGTATGATCATGACAGTTTTTTCTTCTTCGATCTTGCCTGGGACCTTCTGTTCCTGCATCCCCAGCATTATTCGGTCTATTCCATGAGCCACACCAACTGCGGGCGTAGGTTCGCCACCAAAAAGCTCGATGAGCTTGTCGTATCTTCCGCCACCGCCCAATGCAATGTTCAAGTCTGGAACACAGATCTCAAAAATCATTCCCGTATAGTATTCTAGGCCCCGCGCGAAGCCAGCGTCAACCGTCATATCAACATTGTTGCCGCTTTCTGAAACAAGACTCAGAATTTCGCTCAGGTTGTCAGTAGCCTCAATGGCCTTTTCATAGTCTCCGACCGTCTCCTTCATCTCAGCGACGACATCGAAGACTTTGTTGCCTTTCAGTTCCACGAGCCTTCGTAGAACGGCCAAACCTTTTCTAGAAACGCCACCATCCTCAACCATCTTGAGCGCGTCGTCGTAGAGTCGTTTGTCCATCAGCTGCATGACTGCGTTTTGGGCTTTTTCGGCGAGTTTCTCTTGATTGAATATTCCTCTAAGGACGCCAACGTGGCCTATTTTGATCGCGCATTCCAGGCCCACGGCCTTCATGAGGCTGTCCGTCAGCAGTATGATCTCGACATCAGCTTCAGGCCTGCTGGCACCCATCAACTCAAAGTTCGACTGCCAAAACTCGCGGTAACGTCCCTTCTGCGGTTCGTCGTAACGATAGATGCTACCGACCGAAAAGAGCCTGAAAGGTCTAGGTTCAGTTCGCATGGTCGTGGCCACAAGTCTGGCCACTGAAGCCGTGAACTCGGGCCGCAAAGCTACACTACGGTCGCCCAAGTCCTTGAAGACAAACATGCGGGAACGTACTTCGTCGCCTGCCTTTGCTGCCAGAAGCTCATAAGGCTCCACTACAGGCGTTATGATCTCTTTGAAGCCATAGAGCTCTGCAGTTCTTCTGGCCTTGAATTCGATGAACTTCATTATCCTAGCCTCGTCAGGCAGAAGATCGCGCATACCACGAACAGTCTTGAACCTGGACATGCTCTCGCTCATCTCAAGCTATTTGAGTGTTAGTTGCGAGACTGAGTAGTAAACTATTTCTCCTCGGCGATTCATCACCGCGAGGATGAGTTCTTTTTTGAGGCTTTGCGACTGCCTAAGCGTGTTCGTGAGGCTTTCAAGCGAGATCGGCTTTCCTTCTTGGATGCCCAGAATCAAGTATTTCGCTGTGTCCTTGCTGTATTCTCCGCGTTCGTAGACGCGGAAGTCAACGCCCACGCCGAAGCCTTCTCTGACCACGTAGCCGCGGCTTCTCAGATCGCGGTAAGTCAGGAACTTGACCCACGCGTTTTCATCAACAGCCTCGTAACGCTTGAGAAGCTTCTGAAAGTCAATCTTCTTGCCTTTCTCATCTTTGGCTTCCAACACTTTCTTGTCAGTCAGGTATAGAGCCTCGAAGAAGGCCAACCTGAATTCTCCGTCCTCGCTTACGCCGTAACCGCTGGAAGCCAGCCTATCGGCTGACTGCTTTTTCCGAATCTTCACTCCTTTCTCGGTGAGCAGGCCTTCAACCGCAAACTCCGACTGGTCCAAGCTATTCTTTTTGCCGTTACTCATTCAAACCCTCAACACGCCAAAGCCCAAGGCTATTTGACGCCTTTAGCCAAGTTTACGGAGGTCTTCCTTATTTAGAATGCCGCTTTCGCAGATGATCGCCGTCACGTACTCAAGTGGGGTAGCATCGAAGGCCGGGTTCAGCACACTGATGCCCTCAGCGGCAATCCGCCTGCCATTGATGTGCGTGACTTCCTCTGGTTTTCTCTCCTCTATCGTGACCTCTGATGCTGTGCGCGTCAGGTCGAACGTGGACTTGGGGGCGGCTACGTAGAATGGGATTCCATGCTCTTTGGCCAAGACGGCCACGGTGAAGGTTCCGATCTTGTTGAAAACAGCATCTTGCACTATTCTGTCTGCGCCTACGACTATCTTGTCCACGAGGCCTTTCCGCATGACATAGCCCACCATGCTGTCTGTAATCAACGTGGCCGGGATTCCGTCGCGCTCAAGTTCGTAGGTTGTCAACCTCGCGCCCTGCAGCAGAGGTCGAGTCTCGGTGGCAATGACGTTGATCTTCTTGCCTTGCTCCCAAGCGGCTCGAACCACGCCTAAAGCCGTGCCGTAGGCCACAGTTGCTAGGGCGCCTGCATTGCAGTGTGTCAGCACAGTGTCGCCCTTCGCGATGAGTTTGGCGCCGTGTTTGCCGATCAAATGGTTAGCTTTCACGTCCTCGTCGGCTATCTGCTGAGCTTCAACCACGACAATACTCACCAAGTCTCCAACACTCCCGTGAGAGTCCTCTGCTTTTTTCAGAATCCTGTTCAAAGCCCAGAAGAGATTCACGGCCGTTGGCCTAGTGACTCTGATGACTTCAGCTGCCTTCTCAAGGTCGCTAAGCAGCTCCTTCTTTCGCTTCGCTTTCGATCTGCAGGCAGTCAGAGCCAAGCCAAAACCAGCAGCCGCACCCAGAAGCGGAGCACCTCGAATTCTTAAGGTCTTGATGGCCTCTGCCACTTCACCATAGCTCTTCAACTCCAAAAGGACAGTTTCGAGCGGAAGCCTCGTCTGATCTATGGTAATGACAGCCGCTGAAGGACTGCGACGGAAGGCAATCGTTCTATCTTCAAGTTCGCTGGTTCTTGCCAACCTCTCACCTTAGTAAATCGTTTGACATGTCTTTCTGCTTCGGTGTAGCTCATAAAAGCCTTGTGATCAGCGTGGCTCTGCAATTTTGGGTGCGTCAATGGATAAATATGCGTGAATCCCATAATGTAGTGGTGGAGGGCAGTTGAGTTCTCTGGCATTCTGCAAAACGCCTGCTTTTCTGCTAGTTGCGTTGCTTTGCCTCGCAACTGGCGCCTCTTCCGCGAGTCCAGTGAGCGAATTATCTGATCTGGCACGAGCATATTCTGGATTGAGAGAAGCTCAGGAGAAGGTGTCTCAGGCCACGGATGGTCTTCTCAGCGAAGGCCACGGCGTAGCTAGCTCTTCTATCTGCGCACATTACAGCAATCTTATCGTGTCCGTCGATCACTCTCGCGTGAACAGTCGTCAAGATATGCTTCGTCTTGCAGGAGGAAGAAGCTTCAAAATGCTTGCTGGCCTCTCGATAGGTAATGATGTTGACACTTTTGTGGTTGACGTTCCCGAGGCTGAGGCTGCTTCATTCGCGGCCGAGACATTACAGAGTGGATTGACGAGATACGTGGAACCAGACTACCGATACGAGGCTCAGCTTGTTCCTGATGATCCTTTGTGGCTTGGGCAATGGGGGCCTCAGAAGATAGAGGCTGACTGGGCATGGAACACTACCGTGGGCAATTCGTCTCTGTTTGTAGCGGTTATCGACACAGGCGTGGACTACACCCATCCTGATCTGGCCGCCAACTGCGTGCCGCTAGGCTACGACTGGGTGAACAACGACACCGACCCCATTGACGACAATGGACACGGCACGCATTGCGCAGGCATAATCGCCGCCGTGCTCAACAACCACGAGGGCATCGCTGGCCTTGCTCAGGTGAAGATAATGGCGGAGAAGGGTCTTGATGCAGGCGGTTCAGGGTACACGAGCGACCTTGCCAACGCCATCGTCCACGCTACTGATCAGGGCGCGAAGATCATCAGCATGAGCTGGGGAGGCTATGGCAGAAGCCAGACTCTTCATGAAGCGGTTCAGTATGCTTACAGCAAGGGCGTGCTGTTGGTGGCTGCTGCCGGAAACGACGGCATCACACAGGAACTGTATCCCGCAGCCTTCGACGAGGTCATCGCTGTAGCCGCCACTGACGGAGACGACAGTCCTGCCTACTTTAGCAACCACGGAAACTGGATCGAACTGGCCGCGCCGGGCGTCAACATACTTTCCACCATCTCTGAGGCGCATGCCTCAAGGTTTGACTATCCATATGACAGCCTCAGCGGCACCTCAATGGCCTGCCCACACGCCGCGGGCACAGCTGCATTGGCATGGAGCCGGTATCCAAACGCCACAAACGAATGGATACGACTCCTAATGCAGTATACGACAGACGACCTAGGCAAAGCCGGATTTGATGCGCATTTCGGGTACGGAAGAATAAACGCGCGAAAGGTCGTTGGTCAGCAACCACCCGAGCATGACCTTCTTGTCCTAGATTGGCAAACGCCGTCCTACGTTGAACCTGGAGCCACTGTGGCAATCAACACCACCTTATTCAACTTCGGGAAGGAAGAAGCAAACGTGACCATACAGCTGCTCGTCGAAGGAACCATCGTGGATTCTGCATTGATTGGGGCACTTGGTAACGCAACGTCAGCCAGCGTGACCTGCCACTGGACACCCACGACTGAACGCTCGTACAACGTAACCACCTACATCGTTCCAGCACTGGGCGAGGTCAACACCGTGAACAACGTGAAATCCACGGACATAATGGTTTCAAGCAAGATCATCGCCTTGTTACAGAACGTCAATCCATGGGGTTACCACGCAAACCAAAAAGCCCTCGCGCCTTATGGCATCGCGTGCGCCACTTTTGACTCAGACTCGTTTGGCAACGTGAACCTCAGCAAATTCCTCAAAGTGGTCATCGCAGGCGATCAGGATCAGGAGTTCTATTTCGCTTTGAACGCCTATCGCACGTGGTTTGACGACTTCGTTAAGAATGGTGGCACGCTGGAGATTCACGCGGCTGACGGGGGTTACAACGGCGGCTTCGCACCTGGCTATCTGCCGGGAGGTCTGCTGTGGAAGCGTCGACCTGCAGATAACATCACTATAATCGACTATTCACACCCGCTTGTGAGCAGGCCTTATGCTATCACGGGCCAAGAACTCGACCTGTGGGATCTCTCGGCGCACGGGTACTTCTTTGGCTATCCCGCGGACACCGACATCGTGGCCATTGACCAGCACTATGGCGGACCCGTGCACATCACGTTCCGCTACGGTGAGGGACGCATAATCGCCTCAGGAATAACACTCGAATGGGGCTACAGATGCCGATACAGCCGAATCCTCGAAAATACCCTCCTCTACACGCTTTCTGACTACCCCACACTCAACCACGACGTGGCCCTCACAAACGTCACCGCGTCTCCTATCTCCGTCTATGCAGGAATGATTGTGGACGTCACGGTCACCGCGAGAAACGAAGGAAACGCCACAGAAACATTCGAAGCAACTGCGCACTATGACAATGAATCGCTGGGAACGCAGACTGTCTTCGACTTGGCAATTGGCAAAGAAGCTGTGGTCACGTTCACTTGGAACACGGCTGGTCTGGGTGAGCGCAGTGCTCACGCTATTTGGGCTGAGGTGAGTGGGGTGCTGAACGAGGCCAACATGGACAACAACGTCCTTGCTGGCGTCGTCGTCAAGATAAGGTTGCTGGGCGACATCGACGATGACGACAAAGTGGATATTTCCGACGTCGTCTTGGCTGCTCAAGCCTATGCCTCAGAGCCCACAGACGCAAACTGGAATCCTTATGCAGACATCGCGCCAAAATGGCAGTTCATCGACGTCATTGACATCGTAACACTAACATTTCGCTACGGCTTATCCTAGCACTATTTCTCGGCCAGAGCCAGCCCCAGAAAACAATAGTCCAGGGAATTCGTGGCGATGAAACAGTTATGCCAGTGGAATTGCTTGTATGCTTCAGATTACTTGTCGTTAACGCATATTCTCCGCGTGATCAGTTCTCATGCACTTCACAACCGTTGTATGCGTTTTTGCGGCACTAGAAGGCTTCTCATGAAATAGTATACGACGCCCAGAAGTCTTGTGTGCCTAAGCGAAGGTTCGGTGGTTTCTGGGTCGCCTTGGGCGTTGATAGTCGCAAGGCTCGATGGCTCCAACGCTTGTGCTGACGTTTGGGATGTCTTGCGGCAGGAAGCGTGAAACGGAGCTTCAAGTCTCGAGTTCTTGTTCTTTAGTAGCGGGAGCTTGGTTCGGTGGGTGACTTGAGGTACGTGATTACTTCTATGGGGCAGTCGCTTGTGGGCTTTAGCTTCTTTTTCCATTCTTCTCCTACGGCTATGAGGGAGAAGATTCCTGAGATTTCTGCTTTGGCTTTCTTGACTAAATTGACGAGCGCTACCTGCGTTTCGCCTGTTTTGATCATGTCGTCCACGATTAGTACGCTGTCGCGTTTCTTGACGGATTCCTTGGGTATGTATAGTGTCATGGTTACGCCTGAGTCGCGGAGGGCGTAGGTTTCTTCCAGAAAGACTTTCACGCCGACTTCTTTGTTTCGTTTGGCAACCACGAGGTTTACGCCTAGGGCGTTGGCCACCATCGTTGCCAGCGGTATGCCGTCAACTGCCGCAGACATAACCTTGGTCACTCGTCTGCCTGCGAAGTTAGCCAGTGCGCTGTTTGCGGCCTGCTGAAGAATGTTGAAATCCCCGACGATGTCTGTGTTGTCGAAGTAGCCGTCGTCGTCGAATCTTATTCTGCCTCGAAGTTCGGTTTCTAGGCCTACGAGTTTGGTTAGCACTTTCCAGAGTTGTTTTGCTCTGGCCGTGTTGGGAAGCACGTGGCCTTTCGCGTATCTGCTCAGAACCGTGACGGGCAGACCTGTCTTTGAGGCCAGCTCGCGGTAGGTTATGTTTCTCTTGTACTTCGCGGTTCTGAGCAATTCAATTGTCATCAGCCGAAGCTTCAAATCATCTGCATGTGTACTCATAGTGACCCTCTTTTACATGGACTAGTTAAAGGTTGAAACGCTTTCCTCTTATTATTGCATTAGCGATTTATAATTTCCGCTTTCCCTCTGCGAGTGTGGCGGGTCCGCTGGGATTTGAACCCAGGGCTTTCAGCTTTCCTCGGCCTTCGGTCTTAGAAGGCTGACGCGCTTTATGGCCTTGTTTGTATCCATGCTGCGCCACGGACCCATTCTCTGGCCAGTTCTAAAAGGCGTCAAATATAGTCTTATCTAACGAATTTAAGGCTTTCAGGGGCCTCTGCGGCTAGAAAAATCCTCTAGTGAAGTCCACCTTAAGCTTTTTAAGTACATGCCTCCCTCTATTTATTTGGGGGATGACTAGTGTCAGATATAGAGATTAGTGGGGTTCCCATCCCTCTAGTGAATTACGTTCATTTGATACGGAACAGGCGGTCTCCTTACTACGATATTGTTCAGTTTTTGCTTAGGGAGATGGAGACTCATCAGCAGCGGATCGGAGTGGGTTCTGAGACAGTTTATACGATTAATCCACGGGTTTTGCAGGAAGAGATTGAGAAGGTCATTAGTGATGATAAGCTTACGACAGTGAATGTTTGTCGTACGATTTTGGCGCTGTTGTACGGTAGCAGACTCTCTCAGGAGAAGGATTTCTATGTTACGACGACGAGTAGCGGCCGAAGGAACTATCACATTAGGGTCAATTCTCGTACGTTGACTTCGATGAATAGGCTTCTGTAGCTCGTGGCTATTCTATGTAGATTGCGGGTTTGAGGGGTGCAGAAAGCGTAGCTCTTTTCTTCGGGTCGTAGCATGCTTCATCTTCTTCAGCGTAGACCTCAATTTCGGCGTTGAACCTTTCCTTCAGGAAGCATTTTGCGTCTTCGATGGTTTCTTTCTCGTCCAGTGATCCGATAGTTAGGATGTTGTCGATTTGGGTTTTGGGCATTCTGGCTGCGTCTTTGGCCAGTTTGGGTACGAATTTGGCGATTTCGTTCATGTGCTTCTTCAGGTCTTCTTGTTTGGCGAGTTCCTTCATGATTATGTTTATCTTGATTTCGCCTTGTTTGGTTTTCTCCAGTGTGTTGAGGTAGATTTTCCATTTCCATGGGCTTGCGGTGTAGTAGCAGATTTTTCTGGGTGTGACTTTGGTGGCTTTCAGCACGTTTAGCGTGTCGTCGATGGTGTCTCTGACCAGTTTCTCTTTCTGTTCGGCTTCTGGATTCTCGTGCTTCCTGTCTGGTTTCGGCCATTGCGCAGTTGATATGAAGCATTTTTCGCCTGTCTGGCTCCACAGTTCCTCGCACAGGTGTGGCGCAAACGGTGTCAGCAATCTGAGCCACGTTTTGACGGCTTCTTTCAGAGTGTTTGTGTCGGTTTTTCCTTTTCGGTTAATGTACCATTTGAGGTCGTTCCATGTTTCAAACAGCGCTGTGGCCAGTGCAGTTCGTGTTTTCATTTGTTCTAGGCTTTCGGTTACTTCGCGTATGCGTTTCTGTAACGTGCTTGTTAGCCACTGTTCCATGTGGCCGTTTTCGTCTGTTTTGGCGTTTTCTATGATGTTTTGGGCGAAGGTGCGGAGTGCTTCGAGTTTGGTTTGCATTTCTTTGGTGTTTTCGCTTCGCCAGTCTGGGTCGTCCATGCCTTCTGCGCCCATCAGCAACGCGCATCTGGTGGCGTCTGCGCCGTACTGTTCTATGGCGCTTTTCATAGTGACGAAGTTGCCTTTGGATTTGTGCATTTGTTTGCCTTCGCTCATGAGCATGCCGTTCACGCCGATGGCTTTGGGCCAGTGTTTTGGTGGGAACAGGGCTACGTGGTGGAATATGAAGAACGTCAAGTGATTGGGCACTAGCTCTTTCGCCGAGACGCGCAAGTCAACTGGGTACCAGTATTCGAATTCCTCGCGCATGTCCTTCAGCACTTGCGGCTTGATTTCTGACTGTTTTGTCAGTTTGTCTGGGTCGCCTTTTCCGAGGAAGATGTAGTCGAATATGTCTTTGGTGAGGGCTTCTGGTTTGATGTTGTGTTGTTTTATGTGTTTGTCGATGGTGTAGAAGGCCATGTAGATGGTGGAGTCGCTGAGGGTTTCGATGATCCAGCCTTTTCCCCATGGCAGTGGTGTGCCGAATCCGGTTGTGCGTGCACATGCCCATTCTTTCAGCCAGTCGATCACGGTTAGGAACCATTGTGTGGCTGTGTCGGGGTAGATGGTCATCTTGCCTAGTGCTTCTTTGGTTTTGGCTTTCCATTCCAGATCCGAGTAGTTCAGGAACCACTGATCCTGCAGGACTTTGACTATGCAGGGCGTCATGCATCTGCACATGACTGGTTTTGGCAGGTCGTACATGGAGTCAGCCAGGTTACGTGCCTTGAAGTCTCTAATGAGTGTGTCTTTGACTTCTCGGACTCTTTTGCCTGCGTATTCGCGGCAGTTTTGGTTGAGTGTTCCGCTATGGAATTCTTTTTTGTAGAGCTGGTTTGTGGCTTCGTCGGCTTTGGGGTCGTTTTGGTCTTTGACGCCTAGTTGCTTGACGATTTCGACTGCTGGATAGTCTCCGTATCCTTCGACTTTGATGAGTGAGATGGGTTTGATGTCTTTGACGGCTTCTGGGTCTATGTTGAACGGTTTGAGCGTTTCGGGTTTTTCTTGCAGATCCCTTAGTGCTAGCCAGTCGTAGGGTGCGTGGGCGGGTACGCTGTAGACTACTCCTGTGGCTTGTGCAGGGTCCACGAACCATCCTGGCAATATGAGCAGTTTGCCTTTCGTGGCCGGGTTTTCGAAGGTTTTGCCGATGAGTTCTCGGCCTTTGATTTTCCAGTTTGTTTTGACCGCTCGGCCCTGTTCTTTGAGCTTTTCAGCGGCTTGTTCGCTGATGATCCATCTTTCGTCGTCCACGTGGGTTTCGACGTAAGTGGAGTCTGGGTTGATCCAGATGTTGGTGACGCCGAATATGGTTTCAGGCCTAAACGTGGCTGCTGGCAGGAAAGTGTCTGAGTCCAGTTTGAACTTGATCAGGGTGTATTCTTCGGGTGTTACGCCTTCGCCGACTTGTCGGTCGTGGTCTCCTGCGGGGCTTCTGCATTTGGGGCACCACACGACGGGATGCGTGCCTTTCGAAACGTAACCCAAGTTGCGTAAGCCTTCGTATTGCCATTCGATGAACCGCTGATACGTGGGCATGACAGTGTTGAATTCGCGTCTCCAGTCCAGCGAGAAGCCCATTCGTTTTGCGGCGATTCGGCCTTCGTCCGTATAGTACGTGGCCATGTAGATGGGGTCTGCGAAGCGTTTCAGCTCTTCTTCGGGAACGCCGTCAACCTCTCGGAGCACGCGTATCCATTCTTGGTCGCCTTTGGCTATGCGGTTGCTTGCGCCTGCGAGCGGTTGTCCGGTCCAGTGCCAAGCCCAAGGCCAAAGCACGTTGAAGCCCTGCATACGCTTAAAACGAACATACGCATCAACGCGAGAAGCCGTGAAAGCATGACCAGCATGCAATGGTCCGTTCATGTACGCGTATGGGAAGGTGACAAAGAACTTCGGTCTAGATTTGTCTGGGTCTGCTTCGAAGAGTCTAGCTTCTGCCCATTTTTTCTGCCATTCTTCTTCGGTTTGTCGGGAAAAGTTCATGGGTTTGGTTTGATTGGGGTGTAGGATATTAAAGGTTTTGTTTCTGTCGACAGAGAACGCGATCCCACATACAATAACACCAGAGAGCATAGAACACACACGGGGGATTAAACCTTTGCTACATGACTGAAAATGCTGCCTCGAACGCTCGAAGAAGAACTGGGCCTCACTTTGCCCCAACCGAGACCCAGCTGGCCCGCTGTCAATCTGAACATTCGGCTATTGAAGGTGTAGCTCTCCTTTTGAGACGATGACTGCGTTGCCAACCAGCCCGACCCTGTCTGGCGTAAGAATCTTCACTGCGAGTTCGCCTCCTCTCTCTGACGCCTGAAAAGCCCGCATCTCTTTCTTCCCCAGCATTTTTGACCAGAAAGGAGCTAGAACGGCGTGTGCTGCTCCCGTCACAGGGTCTTCATCTATGCCGACCCAGGGAGCAAAGTACCTTGAAACAAAATCATAAGGTGCACGACCCTTGGACGTCAGTATTATTCCCTGCAGTTTCTCCGTCATCCTGAGAGATTTCAAACGATCGAAATTCGGCCTCAAGCCTCTAACAGCCATCTCATCATTCATCAAAACCAACAAATCACTCGATCCCACTGAAGAATGCACACTCTCGAAATCAGTGATTCCTGCCGCTTTCAGAAGCTCGCGATTCGGATTAACAGGCGTCGTTGCGTAACTTGGAAGGTCCAAGAGAATCCCGTCACACTCACGCCTTGCAGTAAGCTTTCCGCTTCTCGTCTCAAACCCTATTTCGATCGCCGAGACTCCAACGTCGTAGAATAGAACCGCGGCAGTCGCCAGAGTCGCGTGGCCGCAGAGATTCACTTCCGCCTTCGGCGTGAACCAACGAAGAGAAAACAGATTCTCTCCCTCTATAGGCTTCTGCCCACGTTTCAGAAGAAAGGCCGTCTCCGACAAATTCATCTCCGCGGCAATTGATTGGAAAACATTGTCTTTGAGGGTTTCTTCTAGAAGGCAGACAGCCGCGGGATTGCCTGCGAAAGGCTTTTTGGTGAAAGCGTCCACGTGATAAAGCGGAATCCTGTTCACACATGCACTTCTCATTCAGATGCGTCTCCAGACTCGCACGTTGCTAGCAATTCTCACTCTGCACCTCATTAATAAGACTCTTCTGCATCAATCATGAAAACAACAGCTTGTGCGTGGGGCAAAATTCCACTCCAACCAGTCATGCTTGCTTGTTTTCAGTGAGGGTCGTCAGAAGCATCTGTTTCATATGTGTGTTCCTATTGTTTCGATGTGTTCGGTGTTGCTGTTTTGAGCCTTAAACCTAGGCTTGTGACGTTGTCATCTTTGAATCCTAAGTGCTTGTAGAAGTTGATCACTGCCGTGTTGGTGTTTCGGACTTGCAGATTGACTTTCAGGCAGCCTATCTTTCTCAGTTCATCGATGCTTTTCTGAACCAGTTGTCCACCGTAGCCCCGCCTCTGATATTCAGGAATAACGGCCAGATAGTTTATCCAGCCTCTGTGCCCTTCGTAGCCGACCATAATAGAACCAATTACTTTGCCGTCCAGCAACCCTATCAAGAAAAACTCAGGTTGGAACTCGACTTTCTTCCGAATGTCTTCGACCGGATCGTTTTGCGGAACGACAAGATTACACTTCTTCCACAGGTCAACCACGTCATCCAGAAATTCAGGTCTGTAAGTGACTATACGAAACTGCATACCGAGCTGTTCCTTTGTATATGGCTATAGTGTCAGTGCAGGTCTTGTCCGTTTAAGGATTTCCATGTGATGATTGTTGGGGAAAAGTCTTGTTCCGATTTCTCAAGTGGTCTCTGTCAGGACTCTTGGTTCCTTTCGTTCTTCTCTGGGAACGCTGTAGATGGAATTATCTCACCATTCTCCCGTAGAATGCAGCTTGCACATGCAAAGACCTTCAGTGCGTTGGGAGAATGTAAGAGTCAGCTTTTGGCGTCCCATGCAAGCGGAAGCAATTCTTTGAGCTTTACCGACTTGTTTTTTCCGACAATAACTTCTGTCTCTGTGTTCTTCTCGTGTATTTGGGCCATGAATTCTCTGCATCGTCCGCACGGAGGAATCGGCACTCCACCTTCAACGACCGCCACAATCTTCCTGATCACGTGCTCGCCGTGCGTAATCATCGCCGCAATAGCGCTGTGCTCAGCACAAAAACCCATGCCACTACTAGCATCGATGCAAACGCCAACATACACGTTGCCCTTATCCGTAACCAATGCGCAGCCAACATCCCCAACCGTGAACCCGTGCTTAATCTTCCTTGGCTTAATCACAGATTTGGCTCTCTCAATCAACTCCTCATCACCAATCTGGGTCACAAGAACCCTCCTTCAACAGGACAAAGACAAATTGCGACTCATTCTTAACCCTGCTGGTCACCAACCCAAACACGCAAGCCCAGCAGACCCATCCCAACCGGCCGATCGATCGATCATAACCCTAAATGCCTTGGGAAACGGACAAAAAAGGGTAAGGGCAGGGCAATTGTGTGACAGAGGAATTCTCTAAAGAGAATGCACAGCAAATTGCCGTCGAATTCATGAGTCAAAAGAAGAATACGGAGAAGATTGATATCGCCACAACCGAGCAGGATCACGAAGACTGGGTGATCAGAGGCACGTGCCCAATTAACGTGGAAGGACACCCATGGGCTGAGGAGTTTGAAGTGGTCATCGATACGAAAGGAAGATAAAGCGTACACACTCTTCGCTGCTCTGATAGTTGCCATTATTTCTCGGTTTCTAGATTTCCGTCTTTGATAATGTACGTCTTGTTAGCCACGCTGACCACTTTTTCGTCATGCGTCGCCACGATCACAGTGGTTTTTTCCTCTCTATTAGCCTCAAAGAGGAGAGAGATTATTTCCTTGGCGGTTTTTGAGTCAAGCTCGCCCGTTGGCTCGTCTGCGATAATGACTTCGGGGCGGTTTGCCAAGGCTCTTGCTATGGCCACGCGTTGCATCTCGCCCATGCTCAGCTCTTTTGGTCTATGTCGAACTCGGCCAGTCAAGCCGACAGTTTCAAGAAGCTTTGCTGATCTTTCCCTCTGGGCTTTCTGGGATGCACCAGCCAAGGCCATAGGTAGCTCCACGTTCTCCAATGCGCTGAGCGTCGGCATCAAATTGAAAGTTTGAAACACGAAACCCATCCGCATAAGTCGTATTCGCCTGCGCTCGCTTGCTGACAGTAAAGAGGCATCTGCGTCGTCGATCAACACTTTGCCCTGCGTGGGAGTGTCGTTGAGTCCTATGAGGTTGAGGAGTGTGGATTTGCCAGAGCCCGATGGTCCGACTATCGCCACGAATGTTGCTTCGTCAACTTCAAGGCTGACCCTATTCACTGCTGCAATCTGCGATGGACCCATGCGATATGTCTTCGTCAAATCCGCTGTTTTGATTCTCATCAATAGTCAGCTCTCAGCACTTCGGACACACGCATCCTCATGGCATTCAAAGCTGGAAGAATTCCGCCCGCGCAGCAAACGAACATTGCAGCCAATAGAATCTCAGCAACATAGAGGGGTGGCACTATTTCGAAGAGGCTGGGGAAGAATAAGGTGATAGGGATACTCGTGTACAGACTGGCCAAAGTCAAAGAGGCTAGGGAACCGAAGCATATTCCTAGAAGACCTCCCAATACGCCGATCAGCGTTGACTCCAAGACGACTATGCGGAACACGTAGTTCAGCGGTGCGCCCATTGCGTCTAGAGTGGCGAAGTCTCTGCGTCTTTCGGAAACGCTCATCGCCGAGACTGCCATCACTTGGATCAAGCTCATGATCAGGACCACGCTCTGCACGCCTACATCCCAGGTCTCGACTTGTGCAAGAACTGGTTGAACCATATCATTCCTCTCGTCCTCCGTTAAGGCCTGAACATAGTCCATTTTTGCTTCGATCGTCTCAGTCAGGTTCTTCTGAATGATTCCCTGAGCTGGCTTCACGGCAATAATGTTAACGCTTCCCGGATAATTGTAGACTCTTTGTGCCAGTTTGAGAGGCATTAGAACACAGCGGTTGAGCAGTGCTAGTTTGGTCTCTAAGATGCCTGCAACCGTGAGCTTGTGGCTGTTGAGGAACACGGTAGAGTCTACAGTCCAGTTGTACTGATCAGCGAGAGAAGCGCCCACCACAACTTCGCTGCCTGATTCGTTTGTTGGAAAATGTCCACTGTTTCCTCTCAGGGGCGTCGGGCCTATTACGGTCTTCCAGTCTTCCACAGGGATTCCCATGGTGAAGTTGACTGGCACCGTTTGTATGATTCCTGTGAGTGACATAGGCGTCACGAACAGCACTGGCACGGTCTTGTCAACTCCTGTGATGTCCTGTATCTTTCTATCGGTGTAGTTTTGTGGAAGCATGCTGCCGCCGATCGGGATGGCCTGAATCACTACTGCATTACTACTCGTAACCATGATTTGGCCGCTGAAAAGTACACTCATTTCCTTGATCACCGTTGTATACCTCATCGTTGTTGCGCCCACTGCGATCACAAACGCTGTAGCAAGCGCAACGCCAATGATGCTCAGGCTCGTCCTAACCTTCCTGCGGAACAAATTGCGGAAACAGAACGTCAACAGTCTCGTGGAAAGCCTCCAAGCGGCTATTTGATAATAGATATATAAGTATTAACGTACATAGCTTGATATTTGAGAGCGCGCGCGGGTGAAGTTGCATGGCATTTGAAAAGAAGGCAATATCGTTATTGATCATTTGCATGTTGGTATTCTCAGTTTTGACGATCTTGATTCCTCAACGTCGTTTGGTGACAGCACAGCCGGCAGGCAGCGCGGAGTTTACGGGGAATCTATTCGACGTTGGGAGGGACAAAGACGGGGACGGCAAGTATGACCTTCTGGAGGTTGCCTTTGAGATCAACGTCTCAACGGCTGGCAACTACCAAATCGAGGTAGACTACCTTAGGGAAGGTGAATTTTCCAATTTCGGCGTCTGGAGCTACAGGTATGGCTACCTCAACGCCGGGGCGCAGCTGTTTAACGTGTCGTATTTTGCATCGCAGATCTACGTGGGTAGACACAACGTCACTGGAGTCGCTGGCGTCTGGCTTCGCGACCAATATTCAAACACGATAGACAATCTTCCTATCGCTGCGTTTTCACGAACATACAATTTCACCGAGTTCGACATTCGTGCAGCTCTCACGGGCCACATATATGATGAGGGCATTGACACGGATGGTAATGGCCTATTTGACAAGCTAGAAGTCATAGTGGAGGTAAATGTCACGGATGCCGCAACCTACACAGTCAACCTATCGAATCTGTATGGAAATGTGTCAGTGACCGCATACGAATCACACCAAAGCTTTCTCGGTGCTGGCATCCAAACGCTGAATCTCTCCGTGAATGGTCTCCTTTTGCGACTTTCACGGGGATATGTCTCAACAATAAGCAGGATTTCACTCGACGTCGTGGAAGAAGACGGATACTCGTACTATTCTATTCAGCTTCAATCCATCAATGGCGTCATGTTGAATAGAAGCTACAACTACGACGAGTTCGATCAAGCGGCCTTCTTTACCGGCAGAGTCCTCGACGAAGGAATAGACGAAGACAGTGATGGTTTGTTTGACTACTTGGAAATAGGCGTTGAAGTCAACGTGACAGATGCTGGTTTCTATTCTGTTGAAATGCAGAACCTCGTGGGCACAAAAATCCCAGGCAACTACTCTGAGTACCTGTACGTTAACGAAGGCTTTGGCGGCGATTTCGCGGTGGGTCTGCACCTGATCAACTTTAACGTCTATGGACCGGAAATCTATGGAGCGCAGATCGATCCGACATACGTCGAACGTCTGAGCCTCCGTTGCCGAGTCGATCCATGGGGAAGTATGATTACCGTTGAAGAAAGATACTTCACTCCGCTTTCCATATTGTACAACTGCAGCCAATTCGAATCGCACGCGATTCTGACCGGCGCAATATTCGAAGAAGGCGTTGATCCGGATGGCGACGGCTTATACGATAATCTGAATGTAGGCGTCCAAGTCAACGTAACGGAAGCGGGCACCTATGAACTCTCAGGCAGCCTCTCCCCAGTCGGCTACTACCTTTATGTAACGGAGGACCTCGAGTTCGGCGTTCATTTCCTGGACCTCACTTTTCCAGGGCCAATGATTGCCTGCTACCACGCTAACCCAGCGAAATTGGTAGACATCAGACTCACAGAAACATCTACTGGCACACAGCTGGGTTACATTTCGGAAATTAATCTTTCAAGAACATACTACCACACAGAGTTCAACACGCCAATGAACGACATGCAGATTGAACTCACAATCTATCCAAACGCCACGATCGGAATCAGCGGAGCACTCAACTACACTAGAATGTATCCTCAATACCAGTTTGACTACAGTCCATCCGCGAACGCCACGATCAGCTTTTCAACCGGCGAGAATGCCACGACAGGTTCTGCAAACGGCACCGTGAAACTTCCTAGGTACGCGCAGCAACAATGGCCCTATAGCTCCTCAACCGCGGATTTCGCCTACAAATACGAAAACGACATTCTTGAAGCGGAACTCAACGCCACGATCCCGGTGCCCCCTCCTCAAAGACTATGGAGCGCACCCGCGGAGGGAACGCCCTACCCGTTGAATTCTAGCGACTTCTCACTCTCGGCAACGTATTCAGATCAGACGCTGAACCTCAGATTCCAGGGACTGACAGCATTGCCCTCGGCAGCCTACACCGTCCCCTTCAACATATCAGACGTCACCGTCCTTGCCAACTACAGAGATGGTGAGATGGTCGGAAACATAACTTTTCACGCTATCTCAGGCTTTCCACTAGGCGACGTGACAGCAGATTTCAAGGGGAACAAGACAGACGTGTCGCTGACCGGATACGTCAACCTTATCTACGGAACGTACTTCGGAACGTCCTTCAACGAAACCTCAGTCGAGAATATGCTAGCTCAAATCAACAGCACTATACCGGGAAGAGGCGCGCAATCCCTCTATGCGGGAACTGGAGGGTCTGTTGAATGCACAAGGTTGAACACGACAAAAACGCCAATTGCCAGCCCCTTCGAAGGGGCGAGAATAGATTTCAATGCAACGATTGAGGGAAACTTCACGAACCTGCTGGCGCAATACGTGACGAGCATGCTCTTCGGATACTACGCCACGAATGATACACGATCTCTAGTCTACGCCGGAGTTGAATCCACCCTTGACGCGGTAAACGATGCATCAATTACTCTGAATTACTACTGCGGATCCAAAATAGGATCCGTCGACCTAGTTCTCAACGGAGACGCAAAGACTCTCTGGACAAAAGCACTAGAGCTCGTGCCTCCGACAATTCCACCCGAGTCCCGGAACACTGCAGAAGCTTGGCTAGACATAGCCAACGTAACAGCATATGCAGTCCAAGACGCATCCATAAGCGTCGAATACTCAAAAACACTTCAACGGTTTGATCTGAATGCTTCACTGACCGCAAACGTTACTCAGATCAAGAACGCCACTTTGGCCCTTTTGCCAGAAGCGTTACCTCCTACCGTTCCAGTAGAATTCAAAGACCTCATTGCGTCCTGCATGAATACAACCTACTGCAAGCTGGACTCATCGAATGCAACTGTCCACTACTTGGACGGCAAAGCACATTTCAACGTCGCTTGGCTCGTCAAGGGCGACCTTGCGACCCAACTGAACCATCTAAAGAGCTGCTACATCAAATATCTTAAACTGACAGCACCAGGGAGCTTCAATTGGCAAACAGGAACGCTCAACTCAACGTGGATAGACGTAGGCAACCTGAAAGCAGAACTGCGACAAGGCAAAGACTGGGAGACGTTAGTATTCAGTGGAATCAAAGTGAGCATGACTAAGGACGAAGTAGACTTCGTTCAATTCAAACTGCAAAAGCTCTTCAACCTCACAAGTGGCTATTCGGAGCCCCCTAGAGAATTCGAGAAGTTGAGAATCATCCTTACGGCTGGCTTCAACGGAACACATACGGTCCTTCTCTGCACGCCAGGCACGGTCCCATCACCTAACACCATGGGATTGGACTACAAGACGGCGAAATGGAACAACGTTACGATGAGCAGCATGAAGGACTTGATCTTCAGAATAGCTTTTCAGGGAACGGTGCTTTATCTTGGAGATACCTTCTACGTGCCGATATTCTCGAACTCGACGATAAACCACTTTGGCTTTGATCCTTTCGCAAAAAGAATCAGTTTCAACGTAACAGGAACAGAGAGCTCAGGCTTCTTCAACATTACTATTCCAAGAGCTCTGCTCTACGCTACACCATCACAATGGGTGCTTAGCGTGGACGGAGTCCAGCAGCCCTTAGGACTATTCAACGTGACTGAAAACGCGGACTATGTCTTCATCTACCTGCCCTACTCCCATTCTGAGCATGAGATAGCGGTACAGGGAACGTGGATTGTAACGGAGTTTCCGCCAAGCCTTCTGCTCGTCGCGCTGACAACGTTGAGCCTTGCAACTGCGGCCCTCGCAATCAGCCGAAGAAGAAAACTAGGAACGCTGGTCACGACGTATCAAAGGATGCTTCGCGCCTTTGCAGGTAGACTGCACCAATCCAGAACCTGATCTTCTTTTTTTTCTTCGCCGACGAGAAACCTCTGAAGTCGTATGTGAAAACTGCCATTAATGCAATAGAAGGTGGCTTGTGTTGTTCGAGAAGGTTGATCAATCAGAACAACTCGATTAGGAAAGCTTCCGCCGCCACCTTTCAAAACGGATTTTAGCTTCCATCACTATTCTCTCCTTCCATGCGCTTGCCAATACAGACCGAAGCAGTAATCTATCGAAGAAACGGCGACACGATAGGATATTTGCTCCTAAAACGACTTCCTGAAAGAAACGGATTCTGGCAGCCCGTTACAGGCGGTCTAGAGGAAGGAGAAACCCGAACAGAAGCTCTGTACAGAGAGATAAGGGAAGAAACAGGAATCCGAAACTCAGCAGAGTGATAGAAGGTCTACACTACATCGAGTTCTCAGACCCTAACCTGAACCAAGAATACGTTCACGGCGTGGAAGTATCACCCGCAATGGACGTAGTGCTCGACGGCAAAGAACACAGCCAATACAGGTGGTGCAGTTTTCAAGAAGCCCTGCAACTGCTGCACTGGAAAGAAAACAAAGAAACTCTAGAAAGACTAGACACGATCCTAGGAAAATAGGCAGTCGTGTTTTCTGGTCATCAATGGGCATCCTGCCTTTTGGGCGCCCCTTAACCCTATTCCGTGTTTGGATCACGAACCTAGACAGCATACCGCAGGCTCGTGCCTATCGGCCACAACTCCCCACAGTCCAACTCTTGGTCGACTAAGCCCTGGGCTCCTCCACGCATGTGTGGGTACACGCGCGGGCTCGACTATCGTCTTGTTTGGTTCAAGGTTCGTGTTTGATGAGCATCCCCGTGTTCGGGCACGAATTCTCGATTCTTCTCGTCTTGTCGCCTATGATCAGGTCGAACATGTCGAACCTGCTCGGCAGACCCTCAGAACTCAGCAGGCTCGCCTCATCCTGAACCTGATAGTGTATGTGCGGGAAGAAGCTGTCGCCCGACGTGCCAACCTGTCCGATCATTGCGCCTTTCGCCACCTTGTCGCCCGCAACTGCTTTGACTGAACCTCTCTTCATGTGCGCTATCATGCTGAACTCGCCGTTGCCATGGTCAATTATGACGTGGTTTCCCATGTGCTTGGCCATAGACCCTTCAGGGTCCCTCAGGTGGGCCTCAACATCGAAATCAGGCGGCGTATAGAACGCATTGTCCTCCAAGTCGTTAGCCGCGCTAGCCACCATCCCATCTCCCGGACACAGAACGGGCTTACCCCAGCAGAAACAATCCTCATTCCTCTCAGGCGAGTCCTCATACATCCTCAGCTTATCGTCGACCAACACGAAATCATACGCAAACCTAGAGTTGTTGCCCGTGATGCCTATCTGCTTGACCAGGGGGTGGGTGAAGGGGAAGTTGCGACGATGATGCGTGAGGAGGTCATGCCCCTCCGTCACGAGGCACGATCCGGCGAAGGGAAGCATCAGCGACGCCTTCTGCGGATAGACCACGGGATGCAGCATAACCCCGCACGTCACTGGTCCGCCCTTCTCGCCCCTGAACTTGAACCGATAATCCAGTCTGTGAATAGGATAGTCCAGCGGAAAGTCGGACAGCGGATTGAAAATCTCCAGCACACTGCTCGGCTCCATCCTTCTCTCGGGAACGTTAAGGATAGGCGGAACCAGTCCGAAGCTATCCAACGGCAACTCAAAGAGCAGCCTATCCGTGTCGTCAAACCCATCCACAGCAACGTCATAAAGCTCCAATGCCTCATTCGAAATGCCACGAAATCTGAACTCGATGTTCACCGACTGCCGAAAGACCCCCCGCTCCAAGAACGCTCTGTCAGGAAAGCTCGTAACCTCGATCATAGTTTCCGCTCTGACAACACAATCTCCGAAAGTCTCGAAGGGTCTATAGGCATTGGCCGTTGCCGCCTATTTCTTGACTAGCGATCGCAGTAGGTCTCTGAACTTCTTTTGGATTTCGTCTTCTTTGGCCTGTTCTTTTTCAGACACTGATAGGATGGCAGCGAATTCCTGAGCTTCCATCTTCGTCAGCGGGTCCAAGTCGTCCAGCTTTGACAGTGCCTCTTCATGTTTCTCGAAACCACAGCAGTCGTTCATCTCCTCTTTCAACTCGACCAGCTTCGAAACTGCTTTGTCGTCATATTGTAGCTTAAAGCCGATTCGCTTCAGTGCATTCAGTGCTGTGTCTGTCTGTTCCTTGTAGACGTCTTTGCTTTTGGCGGCTTTTCCGATGGTGAAGTTGAACACTTCGGCCGTGGCGCGATAGTAGCTTTCGATCAGGTGGTCCACGCGGACTTCGCGTGAGACTTCCACCATTCCTCCTTCCACGAGCTTCTTGATGTGGTGGTAACCCGTCTGCGGCGTGATCTCAAGTTCCTGCGCTATCTGGCTGACCGTCATTTCTTTGGCGCGCAGCAGGAACACGATTTTGCGTCTGGTTTCGTCGGCGAATAGCTTGAAGGCTTCTGGGTCGCTTATCGTTTTGATTGCTTTCATGTTCATCTACCTCACTAAACAGATGTGCGAATATATATAAAAGGGTTTTGCTATTAAGATAGATATCTTTATAAACGACGAGTGTATAAATAGTAAGATGAGCGTCTTAGTAACAAGATGCTTAACAGGATGGTGAAACAAACATGCTCAAGATAGGAAGAAAACACCCAACTTGGCACGTGAAACCCAGAACTCACAAAACAAAGCCGTTCGTCCGAGCACTCGGCACGGACATATGCGATGTGGCAGGCTCGAGCGATGTCACAGCCTGGGTTGCAGACTGGAACCTGTACCAGAACACCAGAGCATACCAGATCGAAGCCGAACGCAAACGCGCCATGGGCATAATCTCCGCGACACGAAACGTAACACGATAAGCTTTCTCCTTCCTTTTTCTCTTTCGAAAAACCGCAGCGCATATCGCGTTTTTTGCCATTAAACCCAAAGAGAGCACCTTCTGCCCATAGAAAGGCTGACGTAAGGACAAGTCGCCTTATGACGTGCTTTCTGTTGGCCATGTTTTGTCACGTTCCGCAAAAGTGCAGGGTATAGCAATACTCGCCAGACTCACTTGAGCCTTACGTGCACGGACTTCTCAACGTGAATTTGGGCACCATAACGCTTAATTCGGGCGTATCGCATATATTGATACGGGCTACATGGAGCATCCGCGATCGTCTGCGGCTGCTTAGGTGGTCGGGAAAGAACCACACGGCCTCGTAGGCTCATACACACTCCCAACAGCGGGAGTACACATGAGTGCAAAAGGGTTAAGTTGCACGACCACTACGAGCGGCGATAAGAAAGTGTTTCGCAACGCAATATCGTGAAAGGGCAACACGTCAAAAAGCTGCCCACCCAAACCGTGTAGCCCTATACAACGATCTTCTGCTTGGAAGAAAAATGGGGAAAGTGGCTGCTTTCCTTGTGCTGAAGTGTCTAGATGAGGTAGTAGCCCATGTTGTACGTGGCCCAGTATTCCTTGCTGTAGTACCAGTAGCCCGACATGGACTTCGCATTCTGCGTCCGCATACTGCTCATGATGCTGTAATAGTCCGAGTCGTACACCTCATAGCCGCCTGAAAGCTTAGCTATGCCGATGCTGTGACCGCATTCATGCGCGGTGACGATGATTTCGCCGCCTTCATTCGTTATTCCGAGCGAGGCTTCCCAGTTGTCCACCATGCTGTCAGCAATGAAAATGTAATTACCTGCCAGCAGGTCGCTGCCCGAAACACTAACATACGTGTAGCCTCCCACGTTCGAACTGCTATACCAAGAGCCATAAAGCATCCACTTCTCCTTCAAGAAGTACTGCGGGCTCGCACCACCATGCGAGCGGTCGTCGTACATCCAGACATTGTTGTACGAGTTCTCAATGCTCCAGAAGTCATTGTCGCTTATGTAGCCGTCACCGGGCGTGGGATCAGTTACCACATCGTCGAGTTGGTAGTTGAATTTGACGGCGTGGCCTTTCCAGTAGTTCGTGATGTACGTCAGCATTGAGGCTGGCGGGGTGTGGCCGTTCATGTAGTCGATTTCGTAGTAGAGTTCCCACTTGTAGTTGGTGACGACGTTGACGCTGACTGAAGCAGAGCCGACGACGGTGCCGCTGCTGGATTTGGCCTTCACGTATAGTGTGTGAGTCCCCGCAGACACGGCGGTGGTGTCCCAGCTGGCCTGATACCTGTTGGTCGAGCCAACACGCGACATCGAACGCTGGGTGCCGCTGTCAATCTGGTAGACCACTGTGCTGAACGTGCCTGTAACTTGCGCAACTATCAGAACCGTGCTGTAGACATAGTCGCTAGAGCGGATGTTTCTGATGTTGACCGTGGCCGTGGCCATAGGCTGAGCATTCGTGAAGCCACTGGTTTCGAAGCGAAATTCCGAGCGCATCAACTTGGATCTGGGCGCTGGTATCGCCAAAGCAGGAGCCGCAAGAGAAGCAACGAAGCACAGAAGAATCGCTGCACACATCATTTTTCTCAACATTTTTCCTTTTTTCCTCCAAAAAGCAAATACGATAGGTATCAGAAGATAAAACTTTCGGAAGAACCCGTCGCTGGGACTGACAATTGTGGTCTTGCTTGCAGATATAGCTGATTTCTAGGGGTTCAGCTGTTTTTTGAGTATCTCGGTGGCCTTCTTCACGGCATCTGAGAGGTTGCAGACCTGCGTGCCGCCACCTTGTGCGAATTTCGGTCTTCCGCCGCCTCCACCGCCCACGATCTTCGCAGCCTCGCTGACGGCGCTTCCAGAGTTGATTCCTTTCTGAAGCGCCACTTCGCCTGCCATGACTATGATTCTCGCATTCTTACCGTCTGCACCGTAGAACAGGGTCACTGTGGCCTCGTCACGCTTGATCATTTCGCTTGCAGTCTGCACCATTCGATCAACGCCGATTTCTTCCTTGAAGTCGCGCTTGACCAGCTTGACTCCGTTTATCTCTTCAATTTTCTCGGTGGCCTTAACTCCTAGGTCTGCGCTCTCACGTTCAGCTAGTTTCTTGACCAGTTTCCTCTTCTCCACATTGGCTTCCTTCAATTCTCTGGTAAGCTTCTCGACAGTCTTGTCCAGCTTGTCCAGAGGCGCACTCAGCATCTCGGCCACCTTGATGAGCAACTGTTCGCTAGTCTGCACAGCCTTCACTGCTGGCAGGCCAATTGAGTATGTGAGCCTTTCAACGCCGTCCTGAACTCGTTCGGTGTGAGTTATCTTGATGAATCCGATTTCACTGGTGTTCTTCAGGTGCGTGCCCGCGCAGGCTTCAACGTCCCAGTCTCCAGTCCTGACAACGCGGATTTCCTTGCCGGGGATGGCTCCACCCTGATAGAGCTTGAACCCGTAGCGGCCTTCGGCCTCGTTGCGCGGCAACCAAGCCGTTTCAACGGGGATACTCATGAGAACCGCCCTGTTCGCCAGCGTCTCTATCTCATGAACCTCGTCCAGTGTGAGTCTACGATAGTGTGAAATGTCCAACCTGCTGCTCTCAGTGCCCTTCTGCGTCCCGTACTGCCACACGTGCTGGCCCAACACGCGCCTCGCTGCACCGCCGATAACGTGTGTGGCCGTATGGTTCTTCATGAGGCTGTACCGCTTATCCCAGTCGATCGCGCCCCTAACAGTTACGCCTGCCTTGGGAACGGTGCCCTTCACCTTGTGGACGATAACTCTGCCCACCTTCTGCACATCCACAACCTCAGCTTTGGCCTTGCCGAAGGCAAGGTGGCCTCCATCTGCTGGCTGCCCGCCGCCCTCGGGGAAAAAGCACGTCCTGTCCAGTACAACGTAATCGTCACCTACCACCTTTAGGACTTTGGCTTCGAACTCCTTCATGTACTGGTCTTTGTAGTACATCATCTCCGTGGGTGGCAAATCCTGAACTGCCTTTTCCAGCCACGCTTCATGCTTGGCCTCTTCCTCCTCCACAGGCTTCGAAAGCTGCATATGCCTCTGAGCAATCAACGCGTAAAAGTTGTCAGGCACCTCAACCCTAAGACCCTCCTTCTCAGCCGCCTGCCTGACAATCTCAGGCGGTAACCCATGAGAGTCATAAAGCTCCGTCAAGGTTTCGATCGGGATTTCTTTCTTCTTTCTGGCTTTGAGTTCGGTTGAGAGGCGTTTAACCATGCCTTCGCCACGCGTGATGGTTTCCTCGAACTTAGTTTCCTCGCTTTTTAGCATCTCTACGATTTCGTTCTGCATTTCCTTCAGTTGCGGAAAGTCGCTTGACCAGTGGCCTATCTGCATCTCCATGATGTTGTAGAGCTTGTCCTGTATTCCGAGCATTTTGAGCAGTCGGTAGACTCTGCGGAAAATGAGCCTCGCCAAATAGCCTTCCTGAATGTTCGAAGGCACCACACCCTCAGAAAGAATGAAACTTAGGCACTTCGTGTGGTCCGCAACGGCGAACGCGTTCTCTATCGGAATTAGGAACTTGTCCAGCTCCTCAACGGTGACACCGATAAGCTCAGCTTCCTTCTTTCTTGTTTCCAGCCGGCTGGCCGTCTTATCTAAACTCACCAGACCAGAAACTCTCGCAATGTCATCCAGAAGCTTCGCATCAATCTTGGACAGTCCTGCCATCTTGAAAATCTTGTTGAGCAGGTCGCCGTAGATGGCGTGGAAGGCGCTCGGCACGCCTTGGCTCAGCCACGCGTACCGATCTATGCCATAGCCGGTATCCACCGTGCGGATGGGCAGCTTGATGAATTCGTCACCCACGACCTTGTACTGCATGAACACCAGCGTGGCAACCTCCAAGCCACGTACAATCGACTCAACGCAGGGTCCAGCGTTTCCGCCGCCGGACCAGACTTCCTCCTTGTACACGATTTCATCGGACTTGACGCCCAAGTCTTGCGTGACCCACTGATGGTGGTAGCGTACCGTTTGGTCTTTCCAGTATACTTCCTTGTCTGGGTAGTTGAAGGCGTGCGCTCCGCCCATCTCGAACAGGGTCATGTGTCGGCCGAAGGTGGGTCCAGTGTTGGCGATGTCCACCATGCGAATGCAAGGTTGACTGATAACCAGAGGATTCGCTGGAGGCGGCGCGACCCCCTCAGTCACGTAGGGCTGGAAGTCGATGATGCTTGCGTGCGTAAGGTAGATGTCGTCTCGCCACCGAGCCACCACGGGATAAGGCTTGATCCGAACATGCCCCTGCTTCTCAAAAAATCCGAGAAACGCTTCACGCATTTCCCTCAAATCGAAGCTCTTTTTCGTGGGCGGGTTACGGATGAAGGTATATGCGCCACAGCCTTCCGAAGAAGCTTCCCCGCAAATCTCCTGACTCTTGTGCTGCGTCCAGAAATACTTGCCACATCTAGGACACAGCTTTCTAACGTAACCCTCATCCCTGAAAAACGGCAGATCATACTCTTCAGCAGGAAACTTGTCCAACGTTCAAACGCTCCTATGGCCACGTAATGTAGCTTTTCAGTGGATAAACGAGAACCACGAATTTAAACCATTTTCCTAACCCAGTTTGAAGCCCAGCAAGAAGCCAACGACGAAAGTGCCTGCAAACGGCAGAAGCGTCACGACATGCGCAAGCCAAGAGAGCCCAGAGCCTGCAAGGCCAAGTGCCTTCTCCACAGCCTCCCACAGCGCACCGTAGTTTATGCTGATAATGCCCTGCGTGCCCAAATAGATCAGCGCGACCAGAAACAGGCCTATCACAATGGCCACAAGCTTGCTGATCTTCTTAACCGCATAGCCCACAATAAATCCGCCAATCCCGCCCGTGCCAACTTGAAAGCCCAACTGTGGGAAAATCTCACTCATAATGTCTCGCCAAACATGCTATTCTTGTGGGTTTGGTTTAAATGCGTTTGCACAAATACCATACGGCACAGCAGCGCTATGGAGGTGAGAAGCCACGGATCTGCTCGACATATACATACTCAACCTCGTACTCACGCTGGGCATGTTCGCCGTGCTCGTTTTCAGAGCGTGGCTAGAACTCAAAAACTACCGCCTACTCTGGAAGGAACTGGAATGGAAACAGACCTACCAAAACATGGGCCGCATACTCAAAGCTGAAAAGGAACTGTTCTCAAAAGTCGAAGGCGGCGACGAACTCTACCGTCTGTTATGCGAAATGTTCAATGCCGAACCAGGCTAGCCACCTAGGGAAAATGCCAGCCCTCAACTAGACCACTGAACGACCCGCGACGCTTCTCCAAACCATAACGCCTCAGAGGCTTGGACAAATGCCGTTGCGACCGAGTAGCAGTGAAATACAGTCCCGCATTGAGGTCACGTTTGACGGCGACTGCTGTCTTTGCCAGTTTAGGATATTTGGCGCCACATTTCTCGCACCTGAAGCCCTGGCCTCTTCCCATTGACTTCAGGCTTCTGCCACATTTGGAGCATAACGGATTCTGGTAGGCCAGCTTCTGCGCCAACTTGAGCACCTGTATCTTCTCCAGATTAATCGTCAACGGTCTGTCTTCAGTGGGAGGCTTGACGGCGCCGTAGACTTCCACCGAATCACCCACCATAAGCTTCATGGCAGTTTTCCGAAGACCGCCCGTGGGCTCGTAGGCCGCGCAATCAACCTGACCGTTTTCATCTCTTATGCCGAAAATGACGTGTTTTCCTCGTATCGTAAGGGGATTCGTGGACACCGTGGCTTTGGCGATGATTGAGCCGTAAGGTCTCGCTTGTTTCAGCCTGGAGATTCGCCTGAGATGTGCGTCAGTTCCTTGATTCGTGCGAAAAATGACCCACCTTTCAACTGGCTCCAGAGGCCTAACAAGCTCAAAGGCCGCCTTGACAGTCTCGGCAGACTCGCCTCTGACGCCGAACAGAATCGGGTCAGGCCCACGCGGCGTAATGATAACCCTCCCCTTTTCCTCATCCACATTGTTAAACGTATACGGCGCCGTAGCCTCGTCCATCCCGAAAACCGAAGCCTCATCAATCTTCCTCTTTACCCCAAGATTGCTCGGAACACGATAGGCCAGAATCTCGTACGTGTGGTCCCCTTCAAGAGTCGCGCCCACGGCTGCGAGGCCACCGATTATGCCTCGGCCTTCCTTGAAACCCACTGCCTCAGCGCCATGCTTTCGCAAGAGCCTCAAAGCCTCACCGAGGCTTACAACTCCAGTGATGGCGGCCTTCGGGAAGGCCCTAGCGTCTCTCGGAATTCTCGCCTTTGGAAAGAAGACCACACCCGGATCGGTGCCCTTCCACTCCAAGTCAGAATGATCCTCAACTGTGCTGATCACGGTATCCTTGATCTTTGCCTCAACATCCTTGTCGTACATTATTCTAAGACAGAGAGCGCCGTTCCCTCTAGTCTTCCAGGGCACGTTCGGATTCAGTCTAATCAAATTCGGATAGTCGATGAAGTTGGCGCCTAGTTTTTCGAGTTCCTCCACAAGCAGAGCGGCCACGTATGTCGTGCATCCTCTTCTGGTCGAATCCGTGTCATCTAGCCCGATGTGCATTGTCTTCTTGATCATGTGGTTGCCTGCTTTCCGCTGGTCTAGGGTTTACGGATGGAATGTTAAAAAGAGTTTGTCGGTGGCACGAACAAAAAAGAGGGAGGTTGCTACTAGCGCGCGCGGAACTGGGCAAGCTTTACCCTGTTGTTTATCCTCAAGCCGTCAGCGTGGACAGGGCTGACGTGCTCATAGACGCAAAAGGAAAGGGCGCACTGCAACAATAGGCGAACGCATTAGGCAGGTACCGGAATTTCGTCAGATTCGAGGTTACTCAGCGCTTGATCAATCGCAACAGAAACTCGAGAGCGCATGCGCCACTCACGCCATGAGAGCGTCGAAACAATAAAAGGCAGAATCGCGGTTGAAGTCAACACCGCCATGTTCCAAGGACTGCGTGCAACCGGATCACGCGTCGCGGGAGGTATTCCAGCGAATGTCATGACGGTGAATATGAGCATCAAAATACCCACGGCTGCAAATCCGATAGCATAGTAGAAAGCTACATGTCTCATTTTGAACTCGCTCTTATCGTTCTATTCAGCTGGGATTCGTGTTGAATAGACTTGTGAAATCAGGATACAGATTGGCGATAACGAGCGCGCACGCAACGATAGGCAAACACACGATGAATAGGTCAACCTGCCAGACAGTATAATAGAAAAGAAAAAAAAGAGGTAGATGTCACTTAGTTGTTGATTGTTCCTCGACTACAATCATGGTAAGCGTTGATCTGACCTTGTCCAGTCTGCGCACGCGCCATGTCACGATCTCTTTGAGTCTGTCCATGGTGTTGGCTTTGACTCTTGCGATGATGTCGTAGACTCCGTAAACGGCATAGGCCTCTTCGACGCCTTCAACCTTCTTCAGGTCCTTCAGTACGTCAGCCTCAGAGCCGATCTCAGTGTTTATCAACACAAACGCTGTAGGCATACAAGTTACCTCAAGCTAATCTAAGCCGTTGTATATTAAAAATTTTGCTACACTCGACGATTAATCCGATATGATAGCCTCGTGCAGCCATCAAGTCACGGATACACTTATCTAAGGTTTCCAAGAACTAGCTACATAGGACCCAACATGCCAGAAAAACATGCAATCACAAGCCGCGAAATGCGCGCACTGGAAATGAACGCAGAGTATTTTGGGATTCCTCGACTTCTGCTCATGGAAAACGCAGGCCACGCCGTGGCCACGGAAATAGCGTCAAGATTCAAACCCACCGAAACCGTAGCCATCTACTGTGGACTAGGCGGAAACGGAGGAGACGGCTTCGTGGCCGCACGGCACCTAGCCTCACTAGACTTCAAGCTCACAATCATACTCGCAGGCAGGGCCAGAGACATCACCGACAACGCTGCTGCTACAAACTGGGAAGCCCTCCAATCACTAAGCGCAGTCAAGGTGTACGAAGCCTACGATTCTAGCCTCATACCAGAGGTCGCCACGGATGTCGTCGTTGACGCACTGCTGGGCACGGGCACGAAAGGAAAGCTGCGCCCGCCCATTCTGCAAGCAGTCAAAAAGATCAACACTCTGAAAACCTTCCGCGTGGCCATCGATGTGCCCACGGGGGTTGACGCGGACACAGGCGAAGCTGTAGGCGACGCTGTTGAAGCTGACGTAACGATCACCTTCCACAGAACCAAAACAGGTCTTGAAAAGGCAAAGAAGTACGTGGGCAAGCTGGTTGTCAGAGACATCGGTCTTTCAAAAGAAATAGAAAGATTTGCAGGCCCAGGAGACGTTTTGGCAGTCACGCAGCCCAGACCGTCGGAATCGCACAAGGGCGACTTCGGGCGTCTGCTGGTTATCGGCGGAAGTGAAACGTATTCGGGTGCGCCTGCGCTGGTGGCTTTGGCCGCTCTGCGCACGGGCGTCGACCTAGCCTACGTGGCCACGCCAGAGAAAACGGCCTATGCGCTTTCTTCGATGTCGCCAGACCTGATAACCATAAAACTGGAAGGAAGCCACCTAAACTCTGGCAACGTGAACATTCTCAAACAGTACGCAGAACGAGTGGACGCTGTGACCTTCGGACCAGGCATCGGCCTGCACGACGAAACAAAAAAGGCAGTCAAAGCCATCATCAACACCGTAGAGGCCGCTGGGAAACCGCTACTCTTGGATGCTGATGCCCTAAAGGCTTTCGCGAGCTTCAAGAGAAAGCTCAAAGTGCCTCTAGTGCTAACGCCCCACGCAGGCGAATACGCTATACTGACGGGCAAGAAACTTTCAGGAGACCTGCAAGACAAGATTATCGACGTGCAAAAAACCGCAGCCAAGCTTGGTGCCACTATTCTGTTGAAAGGTGCGGTAGACGTGGTTTCTGACGGCAAACGAGTCAAGCTCAACTTCACTGGCAATCCCGGTATGACTGTGGGCGGCACTGGAGACGTGCTTTCAGGTATCGTTGCCGCTCTTATGGCGCAGCGTGTTGAGCCTTTCGAGGCGGCTGTGGCTGGCGCGTTCGTCAACGGTGCGGCAGGTGACTTCGTCTTCGAGGAGACAGGCCCTCACATGGTTGCCACCGACCTAATCGCGTGGATTCCACATGTTCTCAACGACCCGATGAGCCACCTCAAGGTGCGAAAGACGCGTGCCCAACCAAGTTAGAATCACCATCTACCACGCCAGACAATGCGACCCCAGAAAATGTTCAGCCCTAAAACTCGAACGTCACGGACTAGCACGCACCGTATCGCAAATGCGCTTCTTACCCAAGCAAGCTGCGGTGCTTAACCCGTTCGCTGAAAAAGCATTCTCGCCCGAAGACAGAACACGTATGGAAGCGTTTGGCTTGGCGGCTCTGGATTGCAGTTGGGAGCACGCTGAAGACGTATTGCGAGGCCATGTCAGAGGAACCCACCGTTGCTTGCCATTCCTGATAGCAGGCAACCCGGTCAACTTCGCCAAACCAGGAAAGCTTTCAACCGTCGAAGCACTGGCCGCTGCACTGCACATCGCAGGTTCCAAAGAGCAAGCGAGCAAACTGCTTTCCATTTTCGCGTGGGGTCACACCTTCCTAGAACTCAACCACGAACGTTTGGAAGGCTACGCTACAGCCAGAGACAGCACGGAAACAGTAAAATTGCAGAAGCACTTTATGGAAACAATGTAGTTGAGCAAACGCGTGTGGAGATGTGCGATGAACAAGGGAACTGTTGCGATGATCGTGGGCATGATCATTGTTCTGGCGCTGGCTTCGGTCTTTGTTCTTGTCAGCATCAAGCCTGGAAAAGTTGTCAACGTCAACACTGGCATGGGCTACGACCGAATCCAAGAAGCCATCGACGCCAACGAGACCCAGGACGGACACACGTTGATAATCTCCCCCGGTGTGTACCACGAAAGCATCGAACTAACGAAAAGTCTCACAATCAAAGGGCAAGATCGCGACTCTGTGATTCTTGAACGAGGCAACATCAGCGTGCTCATCGTTATCGTGAGAGACACCTACGACGTTACGGTGGCCAACGTCACCCTGCGAAACAGCACAGATCGCCCCGCATATTTCGGTATTCGATTCATAAACGTGACTGGTGGTCGAATCTTGAACACGCGAGCAATCAACTTGGTCACAGGCCTTCAACTGGATTTTTCGTCCAATTGCACAGTGCAAGGCAATGAGATCATTGATGGCGACCTGAAAGGAATATGGCTCTTCGAATCAAATAACAATACGATTACGAGGAACAGGCTTCTTAACGCTAGTCAAACGCCCAGCATCGGTTATGGTGCTTTTACCATAGAAAAGTCCCACAACAACACGATAGCGTCCAACGACGTCGTGAATAACACCTGGGGAATCTGGCTTGAACAATCAAAACAGAACAGAATCTACCACAACAACTTCAGCCGCAACACTGACCAAGCCCATTCTGGAACAGGCTGGGCCAACACCTGGGATAATGGCTATCCTTCGGGCGGAAACTACTGGAGCGACTACACAGGCACAGATGCAGACGGCAATGGAATAGGAGACACACCCTACACAATAGACCCAAGCAACCAAGACAGATACCCGCTCATGACACCGCCGACTCTGAACGTGGCTACGGGAGCCACTGACTGATCGAACACGCTTGCGCTGCGGCGTCCTCAGCATATTCAGATGGCCTAAGGCGACGGGAAAAAAGGTCGTCAAGCTAATTTTGTTCTTTCTCTTTCAAGATCATATGGTCTGTGGTTCTTTCCACAAATGATATTTCTGAGTTTAACCTAGTTATGCTTGGATAGGACGATGTCGAAGAATAGTATTTGGATCGTTGCTCTCACGTCGGCCTTGCTTGGTGCGCTAGTATTCTTTCCAAATGGTCGAATTGGTCAAGCCATTGCCAAGACTTGGACGGTGGATGATGATGGAACAGCAGATTTTCGCACTATCAATGCGGCCGTGGGTGCAGCTAGTTCTGGAGACACAATATACGTGCGAGCCGGACTATACAAAGAAAATGTGCTCATCAACAAACCTTTGTGTCTTCAGGGAGAGAACCCGGCTAGCACGAAGATAGACGGCGGCTCGACTGGATCGGTTATTCAAGTGAAGGCAAGCCACTGCGTCATATCAGGGTTTACGTTGAGAAACGCTTACGGCAATTCCTACTGCGTCGTGGTGGATAGGTGTGGCCACAACAGGATCTGCGGCAACGTTTTCCACGGAGGCTTTTTCTGCCTGTACCTGTGGTTTGCCAGCAACAACCTGATACTCAACAACAGGTTCTCAGAAGTGTTCGACTATGGTATCCTCCTCGGCCT
>Ga0315280_10001070_pt1 | contig 48589 bp, 37 predicted proteins | sample YL17G06_40_MG_FD_203697 | JGI IMG/M metagenome (GOLD analysis project Ga0315280, IMG submission 203697) | Sediment microbial communities from Yellowstone Lake, YNP, Wyoming, USA - YL17G06_40 | ecosystem: Environmental > Aquatic > Freshwater > Lake > Sediment | place: USA: Wyoming | collected... | reverse complement strand
CTTGCGCCTTGGCGGCTTTGGGTTGGCGCGCAAGGCGCGAAAGACCTTTCTCCACGAACACCGGCGACGACCGACGCCATCCGACCATCGTGCCGCCACACGATCCTTTATGCGCGATATAGACGCCCACAACGGCCTCGATGCGGTTCGCACTGGCGCCTGTTATGAGGTTCCCGACAAATGGAATTCGGACATGCACCCTCCTAGCCTCTGCTGAAGAAAAATCCATTGCAACGGGACGAACCGAGATGCTAGCCTCATTATGGATACCTTGAAGGTCCGCAGAAAAGAACTATAACACGGAACCATACAGAAGCGAACCGGAAACCCGTCCCGACAGAAGTCACACGAAAGCAACTGTCTGGGGATGTTGTTAGGGAGCTGGCAAGATGAAGTTCAAACGAATCACCGTCAACCCCAACCAGCTGGATGGTGTGCCCTGCATCCGTGGCTTGCGCATACCCGTTTCAACGATTGTGGGTATGGTGGCCGACGCCATGGCCGAAGACGAAATTCTCAAGGCGTTCCCCGATTTGGTGCGCGAGGACATCCGCGAGGCTCTACAATATGCGGCTGAAGCGGTGCGGGAACGGCAACTTCCGTTGGTAACGATACCGTGAGATTCCTCGTGGGCAATGCCTTGTCGCCCCTGGTCGCAGAAGGCTTGCGGCAAGCCAGACACGATGCAGCCCACGTGCGCGATTTGGTAGCGAGAGCATCGCGCAACAGGCTCAAGGATTCCCTCACCTTCCAACCGATCCGGCAATCCCACGCCGTTCGCAACAACAAAACCCAAATCCACTTCGGCGCCCACGCTTGACATCTGCGGGCGCAAGCGGGAACGTGAGACGAGCGATTGCGACCTTGCCGCGGATGGGAACTGGGTGCATGGAGTGCCGGCCTACTGCGGGTCAGAGTTTCGGCACGGCGTCGGGTTTGTCCGTTGCCTTCGCCGTCTTGAGCAGTTCCACGTCGAAAATAAGCACCGAGTTTGGACCGATTTGCGGGCCGCTGCCTCGTTCGCCGTAGGCGAGATTCGAGGGAATGAAAAGGCGATACTTGCCTCCCACCTTCATGAGCTGAAGCGCCTCCGTCCAGCCGGGAATGACCCCCGTCACCGGGAAGGTGGCCGGCTCGCCTCGCTTGTAGGAACTGTCAAATTCTGTCCCGTCAACCAGTGTGCCGCGGTAGTGGACCGTGACCTCATCGGTCGCCTTGGGTTGCGCGCCATCGCCTTCCTTGACGACCGTGTATTGCAGGCCGCTCGGGGACGTGACGACTTCCTTCTTTTTCTTATTCTCGGCGAGAAACGCCTCTCCCTCTTTCTGGTTTTTCTCGCCGAGCTGCTTCGTTTTCTGCGCGCGTTCCGCCTGCATTTTCGTCATAAACTCCTTCCTGACCTCTGCCGTTTGCTCCTGCGTGAGGAGGGGTTTTCTTCCCTCAAGACTGTCCTTCAGCCCCCGGAGGAAGATGTCGAAATCAATGTCTTTCTGCAACTCCTTCAGGGAGGTTCCAATCTCCAGACCCAGCGAATAGCTCAGTTTCGCGGAAAAGGTCTTGAGTTCGTCGCTCGCTGCCTTTTCCTCTTTCGGCGCCGTTGTCTCTTTCGCCGTCTTTTCCTGCTTCACTGCCTTCTCCTCTTCGGCAGCAAAGGTCAGCGAAGAGAGCGACAGGACCAGCGCGGTAATGATTACCGGCTTGCCTTTCATTCGGATCTCCTTTTTTTCTGTTTCTCGTCCATCCCGCCAAGCGGATTTGTTCACACTCAACACCATCCGTTCCTTTGTCGAGGAGTTTTTACAAGTCTCTATTGAAAATTCTTTGCCGGAAGCAAAGCCGTCCACAGCGGCGCGTGGCCACTTCATCGCAGCAAAAGAGCCAGGCGCTGGGGGAAATCAGTGACGATGCCGGTGACATCGGCTTCGATCAGGGCACGCATCGTGGGTTCGTCGTTGATCGTCCAGACAAACACGGCGATGCCGGCCTTGCGCAAGGCGCGCAGGTCGTCGAGATTGAGGTCGGCGGCGCGGTGCGAGCCGGCAACGACATTCGATCCACTGAACGCGAGCGATCCTGCCCCCACCACCTGGCCCGATGGGAAATAGGCATCGCCGTGAACGATGCGTTTGACGTAAAGCGTGGGCTCGGCCACACGGTCATTGGAGATCGGCCCAGCGAGAATTCGACGGTTGAGTAATTTGATCCGCGCAACGCAAGTGTGATCGAAACACGAGATAACCGCACGCTCGACCATTCCCTCGGCTTCGATGGCGGCAACCACTTTCTCGACGATATCGGGATAGCGACGCGGCATTTGCTTGATCTCGATATCAATCAGGCAGCCTTGCTCGCGTGTGAAGCGAAGCGCTTCTTCGAGCATTGGGACGCGTTCGCCCGCATAGATACGAATTTCATCGGGCGAGACCTCGCCCGCCTTGACCTGGCCAAAGGGATCATCACGACCGAACCACGAACCAGCGTCGAGCCGGCGAATCTCGTCCAACGTGAAATCGCAGACATACCACGGCTTTCGGTCGGGAAAGACCTCTTCCACATTGCTTGTTCGCACGAGTGTGTCGTCGTGGATGACAATGAGGTGGCCATCGCGGGTTGGTTGAACATCCACCTCCCAGGCATCGGCACCGACCTCGAAAGCCTTGCGGGCGGCAGCGATCGTGTTTTCGGGGGCAAGACTTCGTGCGCCGCGATGAGCGACGTTGAGAATGCGGTGTTCGGGACGATTGCGGATCGCCATTAGCCATCCTCCCGTCAATTTGGCTTGCGGTGCGCAGGAGATACCAGAGGCGGCCAGAAGTAACCATATCGAACGAGAAAGCTGCCGTATCATCTCTCGCTCCTGTTGCCGTCCCTTCTTGCACTCACATCCGAAGCCACTCTCACGAGGAAAGCGCGCCAAACAGCTCGGCAGCACGCGCGAGGCGCTTGCGAATCGTCAGAGCATTGGGACAGACACGTTCGCAAGCGCCGCAGTCACCACAGCCACCGGCTCGCCATTGGGCGGCGATTTCGGCATACGTCTGCCGGGCCATTTGCCTGTCGCCGTAATCTTCGTGATACATCATGGCGCGGAGGATTTCGGGAATCGCAATGCCGCGCGGACAAGCGAACAGGCAAGCGGCGCACATTCGGCAGGCGCCCCTGGCAGTTGCCCGTGCGTAAAGCATCAGTTGGCGGAATTCGCCAGCGGACAGACGGGGTTGTTTGATCGCCGCAATATTGTCACGCGCCATTTCGAGCGTCGTCATGTTGGCGCACACGACATGAACGCTCGGGTTGCTGGCCGCCCATCGGATCGCTGCCTGCCAGTGGTTAAAGCCACCGTCGAGGAACGGCTTGACTCGGTCGGGCGAATCCTTGGCCCCCGCCTGGGTCTTTATGGCGATGACGCCCTGGCCCGCTTTGTGGGCGATTTCGAGCGATTCGGTCAGTTCCCGGTCGCCCAGGTTGCGGAAGTTGTAACGAAGCATCACAATATCAATGTGTTCACCCTTGGCCGATTCGCGGATCAGCTCGTTGACCCAATCGCGCGGTGTAACGTGAACCGAGTAGGCAAAGGCGCGAATCAGGCCGCTTTTCTTGAGTTCGCCGATGGCGCGTGCGACTTCGGGCTGGAGTAACCAGCGGGTGGAGTCCTCGAGTGGTCTCCCCCATCCCCCAATCGAGTGTGCATAAAACACGTCCAGACGATCTGTGCCCATTCGTTTGCAGCTTTCGGCGATGACCTTGGGCCATTGAGAGACATCGCGGACCTTGGTCTTGGATGTCAGAATGAACTGATCACGCTTGAGACCAAGTTCGCCAAACCGCTGCCCAACGGTTTCTTCGGATTTGCCGTTGGCATAGTTTGGCGCACAGTCAAAAAAGTTCAGACCCTGTTCGACGCAATAGGCAAGAACGATGCGGTCGGGTGGCGAAACGGTTCCCAGGCAAAGACGCGAAACCTCCAGTTTCGTGCGGCCAAGGACGATCCGCGGAATCTTGCCAGCGGTCGCGGACTGACTCGCCGCCCCATTCAATGCGGCACCGGCTACGCCGCCCGATACCACAGCAACAAAACGACGACGATCCATCTGCTCCACAGCGTGCCTGCCTTTGTGTGGGATTGCTTTCAGGGCGAACCGACCTGATGATCAATGTTTGCGAGCAAAGCGCGAACCAAAACGAGGGCAGCCGACTGGTCCGGGCAACCCACCACGCCACCGAAAACGTCGCCTCGAAGAAAAACGATCTCCGGATTGTTGAAAGCCCGCAGAGATAACAGGCGCAAGTCACCGTCCTGCCATTCGCGCTCGATTTGACCAAACTCTTTACCATAGTTGCGATATTTGTCGAGCAACTGGCCGGCTTCCTTCTGGCGACAGAAGAACAAAGTCGCTGTCTTTCCGGCGATCGCGTAGTTGGCCTGAAAGACTCTCTGCAAGAAGCTGTGACCCAGAGCATCGCGATGGATGTAGAGAACCGAATCGGCAATCAATCCTTCGGATGGGAAAGCTTTCATCTCGGCCATGCCTTGACGTTCGAGGTGAATTGCGCCGTCAATTCGCCGAGCAGCCTCGCCGGCAATCGCACCCAGGGAGTTATCCTTGCTGAGGTCAACGATTTTCACATAGTAGTTTCCCTTATGGAAAAACAGACCATCGTTGCTTTTGTAACCTTCCCAGCCAACGGCAACTTGTTCAGCGCCTTCGGACTTTTCGCGCAGATAGACACCCATCGCATTCAGGTCGCCACCCATGTCGTAAATGGAAACTTCAAGTTCGGGCAGATTTGTGCCTGAATGGACAAAACTTCCAGCCAAAAGCTCACGGAAACCGTAGGAAAGAAACAGGTCAGCCGCTCCGTTGATTTTCTTCCACAGGTCGTTGGGGCTGTAACGCTCCAGTTGGCTCGCCAGCGAAAAACCACCGGACAATTGGGACGGGAAAACCCCCGTTGGAATAATGGCGCTCGATTGGTCTGCTTTTGCAGGAATCCGGCCCGGATGTTGGCATGACGAAGCGATAAGCAGCATGAGAACGAACACAGCGCCGGCACGAATCATCTCACCCCAACGCACTCTTGTTCGCACCTCAGACAGCACCATGGGTTCGCACTCGCTTTCTATGCCATCGAGGATTGCCGGACCTCGCGCACGTCTGACCAACCGGGACAAACAGCCTTCCATAGGGGCTGTGTCCACATTTCACTTAGTGCGCGCTGTGGAGGTCGTCGGCTTTGTGATAGGCGCGACCACTGCGGGTGGCACAACTGGAACCGGAGGCCCGACTGGCCCTGGTAGGAGCACCGGGGGCATTCCAGCCTTCCTGTCTTCGGCGCGCCCGGGTTCGGGCAAAAGATCGAGCCGTTTCTCGCGCTTTGACCTGACCGGCGAGAACATCTGAGCGAAGGCGGTGGTTAGCTCGTCCAAGGAAATCTGACCATCGCCATTGGCATCGGCGGCATGAAACCGATCGGGCGGGTAACCCAACTCCTCTGCCGACAACAGTCCATTGCCGTCTTTGTCGCACTGTTTCATCAGTTCTTTGGCCTGAGACTGGGGACTGCGAGGCAGATTCGGCAAACGACCGATTTCCTGCCAGTCGAGGAACTTGTCGCTATTTCGGTCGTACTGGGTGAAGAGGTCCTCGCCCCATTCGAATTCATCGGGGGCGATTCTGCCATCACGATTCTTGTCATATTTCTTGAGGAAAGCTTGGGCAACTTTGGTGGGACTATCCGCCGTTCTGAGGGAGTCAGAAAGCATCCCAATATCGAACGCGAATTGGGTGAGTTCGCGGCGATCGAGACGGTTATCCTTGTTCGTATCACAGCGGGCGAAGGCCATGGCGCCAAATGGCGACTCTTCGGCCGACAACTTCCCATCTTCGTCGGTATCGTAGCGATCAATGACCTGAGTCGCCCATCGCACCTGACTGCCGTACATGGCTGCCGGATCGCGCCGTGCCTCTTCGGCGTCCAGTTTTCCATCGCCCGAAAGGTCCATGAGCTGGAACAGGGCTTCGGAGGCTTTGAGAAACTCCGTCTTGTCAATCAGTCCGTCGCCGTCGGCATCAAACGATTGGATGAACTCCGTGGCCGCGTTGTCAGGTCGGCCGGGGCCCAGCATATACGGTCTCACAAACTCACGCCCCTGTTGCGCCCAGGTAACGGGACCAGCGAGAAGCGCCATACACAATGAAATGATCAGACGATTTCGACTTCTGGCAATGAGCAGGTTTTTCATTTGGATTACCTCCATTCCGGCTCGTTTGCACCCTTGAAATCAATGGCCCGAGGGAACACGCCAACATTCTTACACCATCTGACTTGGCGACTTGGATCGTGGATTGGCGATATTTGAGTGGTCAAGCAGTTTCCAGAAGCGTTGCAGCGAATTTGGCTTGACAGTGGACAGTTCGGAAACAGAAGGAACAGATGCATTTGCGCGATGAGGGTTTGAGCCGAGCCCACGTAGCTCAGTCGGCAGAGCACATGCATGGTAAGCATGAGGTCACCAGTTCGATTCTGGTCGTGGGCTCCATAAGCAACGTTATACGGTGCGCGGCGTCAGACGTATCCCATTGAAACAATTTGACTTATCCTCTGGCACGGTATGTCTCCGTTGGGCAGAAAAAGTTCGCAACCTGACAAAATTTGGCTTGACATTGCGCGGAGGGTGCGGGGAAATCTTTGTCTCTAGACGATCTGAAGGGGTGGCGTACAATTTTCTTCTCGAAGTCTGGGGGCGGAAAACCGGCACCCGGATCTTCTCTATTTGCCCAATCATTGCGAATGCAGACCAGTAGCTCAAGTGGCAGAGCATCGGTCTCCAAAACCGAGGGTTGGGGGTTCGAGTCCCTCCTGGTCTGCCACGTCTGTCTCTGAAAACTGGGAGGCTCTCAAGCAGTGCGCATATTGATTCCCCTGATTTTGCTAGGAGTTCTGGGTGCGGTTGCGTATTCCTTTCGTCAGAATCTTGCCGTCTGGTGGGAAAAAGCGGCCATCTTTCTAAAAGAAGTCCGTGTGGAAATGCAAAAGGTCGTTTGGCCCAGCAGGCAGGATGTTTATGGATCAACATTTGTCGTTCTTGTGAGCATTTTTATACTCACCATTGCCATCGGGATTGAGGACCGCATCCTCTCGAGCATTCTTGACCTGATTTTAGCGCTCACCACGAGATGATTTACGGCCAAAAGGTGACAACCGAGAACCCCGACCGGAAGTGATGACTTATGGCACCGAAATGGTATGCAATTCAGACATACTCGGGGCATGAAAACAAGGTGCGGCAGAATATCGAGCATCTGGCAACGATCGAAGGATTTCGTGATCAACTATGCCAGGTACTGATCCCAGCGGAGACCTTTGTCGAAATCAGGGGGGGCAAGAAACGCCAGACCCAACGCAATCTTTACCCCGGCTATGTGCTCGTCGAAATGGTACCCAGCGAGGATTTGATCAACTTGATCGTCAAAATCCCCGGCGTCTCGCGTTTTCTCCCACCCGATAGCACACACCCGACACCTCTGGAGGATACCGAAGTCCACCAGATTATGAATATGGTCCAGGACAAGAGCGAAAAGCCCAAACCGCAAATCCGCTTCCGGGTAGGCGAACAGGTCAAGGTGATCGAGGGGCCGTTTGCCAACTTTGTGGGCGAAGTGAACGAAATTGACGAAGAAAAGAGCAAGCTGAAGGTGATGGTTTCGATCTTTGGCCGGCAGACCTCGGTCGAACTGGATGTTCTCCAGGTCGAGGCGGTTTGAGGCGGAGGTTTCGCGATGGCAAAGAAGGTTGTGGCGATAGTGAAGGTTCAATGCATGGCGGGGCAAGCCACGCCCGCGCCGCCAATTGGTCCGGCACTCGGCCAGCATGGCATCAACATCATGGAGTTTTGCAAGAGCTACAACGCGAAAACCAAAGATCAGACCGGTCTGATCGTTCCCGCGATCGTCACCATCTACCAGGACCGGTCGTTCACATTTGAGATCAAGACCCCTCCGGCGGCCGTACTGATCAAGAAGGCAGCGGGCCTGGCCAAAGGTTCGGGAACACCGAACAAGGAAAAGGTTGGCCAAATCAGCCGCGCGCAGGTCGAAGAGATCGCCAGGAGCAAGATGCCAGACCTCAATACCGCTTCACTCGAAGCAGCCTGCCGCATGATTGCAGGCACTGCCCGGTCTATGGGAGTTCAAGTGATAGACTAACCTTGCGTGGCTAAATCCTTTGCCTGCGGGGTTCTACATCGTGTGGGAGATCGGCGGGAACAATCTACCGATCGCATGGACCACAAGGAGGATACCGTGAAACACGGAAAGAAGTATCTCAACGCTCAAGCGAAACTCCAGCCGGGGCGGAAGTATCCGCTCGAAGAAGCCTGCCGTCTGATTAAAGAATGCAGCTTCGCAAAGTTCGACGAGAACGTGGATCTAGCGGTTCGGCTCAGTGTGGATCCGCGACATGCCGACCAACAGGTACGAGCGACGGTGTCGTTGCCCCATGGCACGGGCAAATCCAAAAAGGTGTTGGTGTTTGTGCGGGGCGAGAAGACCCGCGAGGCCGAAGAGGCGGGTGCGGACTACATCGGCGCCGACGAGCTGATCGCCAAGATTCAGGGAGGATGGCTGGACTTTGACGCCGCTATAGCGACGCCCGACATGATGCGCGATGTGGGGAAATTGGGCAAGATTCTCGGTCCGCGCGGCCTGATGCCCAACCCCAAGTCGGGCACTGTGACCTTCGAGGTGGCCCAGGCCATCCGGGAGATCAAGAAGGGCAAGGTGGAGTTTCGCGTGGATCGTCAGGGCAATGTTCAATGTGGAATCGGCAAAGTGAGTTTTTCGGCCGACAAACTGCGCGAGAATGCCCAGATAGTTCTCGATGCTCTTGTGCGAGCACGTCCCGCGTCGGTGAAAGGACAGTACGTCAAATCGGTGACACTGAGCTCGACGATGGGACCGGGCATACAGCTGGATTTTGCAGCGTAGGGAGGAAAGTACAATAGGATTTTGCCCAGGACTTTTCGCCAGGCAATTGGAACGTTTTGGGAAAAAGCCGGTCTGACGGCTTGAAGCCAAAGACCGTAGGTCGCCCACCCAAAAGCCAAGTGCAGGGGTGGAGATAAAGGTCTTCGCGACCGCCTACCGAGGTTTGGCCGAGCGGACCAAAGGGGTCACGGCAATCACCATGCTGCCAAGAGAACTCCCGACTGTTCGCTGGGTCCAATCCGGTTGATTCTGAAGCGGGGCCATCTCCCGGTCTGAACCGGAAGGAGGCACCCGGCGAACAAGGGGGTGAATGGATGGTCCAACAGAAGAAGATCGAAATCGTGACGGAATTCACCGACCAGCTCCGGCGGTCGAAGGCTACGGTTTTCGTGGACTACCGCGGGATGACGGTCGGTGAGGCAACACGGTTGCGCAGGCGCTGCCGAGAAGCGGGCGTCCGTTTCCGAATTATCAAGAATCGTTTGGCCAAACGGGCGCTTAACGCAGTGGGCGTTTCGCCACCCGAGGAAGTCTTGCGCGGCCCCACAGCGATTGCGCTGGGCGAGGAAGAGCTGACCGCACCGGCGCGTGTTCTCAGTGAGTTCGCCAAGGATTGCAAACACGTGTCAATCAAAGGAGGATTGCTGGGCAATCGCTGGCTGGACGCGAAGAATGTCGAACAGTTGTCGAGAATCCCGTCGCGCGAGGTTCTGCTGGCACGGTTGGCGGGTAGTTTGCGCAGCCCAATCGCTCGACTGGCATGGGTGGTGCGAGCGCCCATTGGGCAGTTGGCGCGAGCACTTCGGGCCGTGGCCGAAAAGAAAGCCACCTAAGGTCTCAACCCAAAACGGAGGATAAAGGAAATGGCCGAATTGACGGTAGATCAGGTTCTCGAAGCCATAAAGAGTTGGACGATTCTCGAGGTCAACAGTCTGGTTTCCAAGATTGAACAGGAATTTGGTGTTTCGGCCGCCATGCCGATGGCGGCGGCTGGTCCAGGCGGGGGGGCAGCGGCCGCCGCCCCGGCCGTCGAGGAACAGACGGAATTCTCAGTCATTCTGAAGGCATTTGCCGCCGAGAAGAAAATCCAAGTCATCAAGGAAATTCGAACCATCACGGGCCTGGGTCTGAAAGAGGCGAAAGACCTGGTGGAGGGTTGCCCCAATCCGGTGGTCAAGGACGTGCCCAAGGCCGAAGCCGAAAAGGTCACAAAACAGCTCGAAGGGGCGGGGGCAACGGTCGAAGTAAAGTGAACGCACGCCGAAACAGGACAGGACACGCAAGATTGATGGTCAGTTTTGTCCGAGATCTGTTCATGTGCCAATCGCGCCGGGGCGAGTCCTCAGGCGCGATTGGCCAGTCTGTTTGCCGGAGTGAAAGTAATACCATCTCTGGTTCGAGGTGAGGGGGGTAACATTTTATGGCTAATTCGTTTCTCACCCAATTGCCCACCAAGAATGGGCGAGTCAGTTTTTCACGTATCCCCGAAGTCATGGAAATGCCCTACCTCCTGGAGACCCAGAAGGAATCCTACAAACAGTTTCTTCAATATGAGGTTCCGGCGGACCAACGACAGGAAATCGGGCTGCATGAGGTATTCAGGAGCGTTTTCCCGATCTCCGCACCGGGCAATCCCTCGACACTGGAGTTTGTGCAGTATGACTTCGGTATGCCCAAGTATGATATTCGCGAATGCATTGAGCGGGGAATGACCTATGCGGCACCGCTCAAGGTCAGGCTCCAATTGATCGTCCGGGAGACGAATGAAACAACGGGCCAAACGGAGGTTCGCGACATCAAGGAGCAAGAAATCTACCTCGGCGATATTCCACTGATGACACCGCAAGGCACCTTCATCATCAACGGCGCCGAACGGGTCGTGGTCAGCCAGTTGCACCGTTCGCCGGGTGTGTCGTTCTCGTCGGGTGTCCATCCCAACGGTCGGACGACCTACGGAGCGCGGATTATTCCCTATCGCGGCGCATGGGTCGAGCTCGAGATAGACCCCTACAACGTGATGTGGGTGATGATTGACCGCAAGCGCAAGATTCCGGCGACGACATTCCTGCGCGCATTTGGATTTGAAAACGACGAGCAAATTGCGTCGGAGTTTTTCACCATCGAAACCATCCCACTCGACGATTTCAGCCAAGGCATGACGAAAACCTCGTCCTTGGAAAATCACCTCGGAAGCGAATTCATCGAGGATGTCATCGAACCCAAATCGGGCAAGATGCTGATCGAACGTGGGGCAAAAGTCACTCGCCGCGCAATCGAAGTCCTCAAGGAGCACAAAATCAAGGTTGTGGCTCTCGATACGGCGGAAGGATACGAAGAGATTCTCGGCCGCATCCTCGCTGCCGACGTCGTGGATTATTCAACGGGCGAGATTCTGGCGGAATGTTTGGAGCGTGTGACGACAAGTCTTTTGCGCCGCTGCGCCGATTGCCATATCAAGAAAGTCCGGGTCCTCGCGGTGGAGGACGAGAGCAACGATGTCCTTCTGGCGACGCTCGAAAAGGACCGCGTGAAGACATACGAGGAAGCCGTCATCGAGATTTTCAAGCGACTGCGTCCGGGCAACCCGCTCTCGCTTGGCAGTGGGAAGCGTTTGCTCGAGGAAACCTTTTTTAGCCAGAAGCGGTATGATTTGGGCGCGGTCGGACGGTATAAGATCAATCGCCGTTTTGGGCGCGAAAGCACCGATGGACAGCGAATCCTGGCGGCGCGCGACATCGTGGGCGTCATGAAGTACTTGATCTCGTTGCACCGCGAGCAGGCCGAAGTGGACGACATTGACCATCTCGGCAACCGGCGCGTGCGATCGGTCGGAGAGCTGCTGCAAAATCAAATCCGGTTGGGTCTGGCGGAATTGGAAAAGACGGCACGCGACCGCATGGGGATCGTGGATCTCGAGAACCTGTTGCCGCACAATTTGATTAACCCCAAACCAGTGGCCCAGCAGATTCGTGACTTTTTCGGCCGCAGCCAGCTGTCCCAGTTCATGGATCAAACAAATCCGCTGTCGGAATTGACACATAAACGGCGCCTCAGCGCGCTGGGTCCAGGCGGTTTGAGCCGCGAACGCGCCGGCTTTGACGTACGCGATGTCCACCACACTCACTACGGGCGAATCTGTCCGATCGAGACACCGGAAGGTCCGAATATCGGATTGATCTCCTCGCTATCCACCTATGCGCGGATCAACGAATTTGGTTTCATCGAAACGCCCTATCGCAAGGTCAGGAATGGCAGGGTGACCGACGAAGTCGAGTATTTGACGGCCGACGTCGAGGATGAGCACGTCATCGCGCAAGCGAACGCTCCGCTCGATGCGAAGGGGCAGTTCACCGAAAAGAGCATTCTCTGTCGCTATCGAGGCGATTTTCCTCGCGTCTCCCGCGAGCAGGTGGACTACATGGACGTTTCGCCGAAACAGCTGGTCAGCGTTTCGTCGGCCCTGATCCCATTCCTCGAACATGACGACGCGAACCGAGCCTTGATGGGATCGAACATGCAGCGCCAGGCCGTGCCCTTGGTCGTCACCGAGGCGCCATTGCTCGGGACAGGGATCGAGGACAAAGTTGCGGTGGACTCGGGCGTTTGTATCACCGCGAAGAACGACGGCGTGGTCGAGTGTGCGGACGCGGGAGAGATTCGCATCCGCAACGATCTCGGTGGGCTGGACATCTATCACCTGCAAAAATTTCAGCGGTCCAATCAAAACACCTGCATGAATCAAAAGCCGATCGTCGACATAGGGCAAAAGGTACAGCAAGGTCAGGTCATTGCGGATGGTCCGGCGTGCGACCACGGCGAGTTGGCCATGGGACGCAACGTTCTGTGCGCTTTCATGTCGTGGGGCGGCTATAATTTCGAGGACGCCATCCTGATCAGTGAACGGCTGGTCAAGGATGACGTTTTCACATCCATCCATATCGAGGAATTCGAAATTGAGGCCCGCGACACCAAGCTGGGCAAGGAAGAGGTCACGCGTGACATTCCCAATGTCAGCGAAGAGGCCCTAGCCAAGCTCGACGAGGATGGTCTGGTTTTTGTTGGCTCCGAAGTCGAACCGGGCGACATCCTCGTCGGCAAAGTGACCCCGAAGGGCGAGACCGATCTGACCAGCGAGGAAAAGCTGCTCCGCGCAATCTTTGGCGAGAAGGCAGGCGACGTTCGAGATGCATCACTTCGGGTCCCACCCGGCAGTCGTGGCATCGTGGTGGACAACAAGGTCTTCACGCGCAAAGAACGCGCCGGTCGAACGGATCGCGAAGAGAAAAAGCAAATCGAGGAAATCGAGCGCGAACGCGACGCCGAATTGGAGCGTCTGCGCTCGGACTTCTACAGCGACCTGAAGGGTATTCTCAAGGATCTCGACCGCGAAATCAACAACTATGAGACAGGACACGTCGAGTTGAAGCCGGGCAGCCGAGTGACCGAGCAAAACCTGGCTTACCTCCACCGATGCCTGAAAACCGGTGTGCTGCCCGTGGATGGCAAGTGTGGCCAGCGCATTAAGACGTTGTATCAGGCTTTCGCGGCCGAAGAGTCGAAGACCGAAGACATCGCCCGCAATAAGATTGACCGGATCAAGACAGGCGACGAACTGCCCGCGGGTGTGCTCAAGCTGGTCAAGGTCTATGTGGCTGTGAAACGGAAACTGTCGGTCGGCGACAAGGTGGCGGGTCGGCATGGCAACAAAGGTGTGATTGCCAGGATTTTGCCCGCCGAAGACATGCCTTTCCTGGAAGACGGCACACCGGTGGATATTGTTCTTAACCCCCTGGGGGTGCCATCGCGCATGAATGTCGGGCAGATTCTTGAAACCCACCTCGGTTGGGCCGCCAAAGTCCTGGGGTTCAAGACATCTTCCGCAGTTTTCGACGGCGCTCGGGAAGATCAGATTAAACAATTGCTCAGCGAGGCCGGCCTGCCGCCGACAGGCCAGACCATTCTTTACGACGGACGAACGGGTGAACCCTTTGACCGACCCATCACGGTGGGATACATTTACATGATGAAGCTTGCCCACCTGGTTGACGATAAGATGCACGCACGATCTATCGGGCCCTATTCGCTTGTCACACAGCAACCTCTTGGCGGCAAGGCGCAGTTCGGGGGACAGCGTTTTGGTGAAATGGAAGTCTGGGCACTCGAAGCCTATGGTGCGGCTTACACGCTTCAGGAAATGATGACGGTCAAATCGGACGATGTGACGGGCCGTACCAAGATTTACGAGTCCATCGTCAAGGGGGAGAACACGCTGAAGGCAGGCATTCCCGAATCGTTCAATGTCCTGGTCAAGGAGCTTCAGAGTCTTTGCCTGAACCTGGAGCTTCTGACCGAGGACGCATTGCGCGAAGAGAAACCCGAAGAAGCGCCGGCACTGGAGTCGCTCCTCGATACCGCCGAGGAAATTGCGTATTTCGATCAAAACGAGGAGGAAGAAGAGGAAAGCAAAACCGAGGAACAGGAAACAGAGTTCTGAAACCCGCGAGGCGGCCTGTTTCGAGCCGCCCGCGAGGCTCGTTTAGGGGGGTTAAAAATGGCAATCGCTTCGGACAATGGATCGCAGATATTGCCATTCGACCTAGCGGACACGACGGCAATCTGCCGAATCACGCTTGCCTCGCCCGAGCAGATTCTGATGTGGTCGAGACGATACTGCCGCCAGACAGATCGCCGGGGTCTTTGCAAGTGTGGAAAGTCGAAGGATGAACAGGACCGTTGCACGTTCGGCGAAGTTCGCAAGCCCGAAACGATCAACTATCGCACGTTCAAGCCCGAAAAAGACGGTCTGTTCTGCGAGCGCATTTTCGGGCCTGTGAAGGACTGGGAATGTGCCTGTGGCAAGTATCGCCGGATCAAGTACAAGGGCATCGTATGCGACCGTTGCGGGGTCGAGGTTACAGAATCGAAAGTGCGCCGCGCACGGATGGGTCACATCAAGCTCGCCGCGTCGGTCTGCCACATCTGGTTCTATCGGGGCACGTCGAGCCGGATCAGCAATGTCTTGGACATCAGCGCACGTGATCTGGCACGCATCGTTTATTTCCAGGACTACATCGTTGTGGACCCCGGCGATACTCCCCTAAAGCATAAACAAATCGTTTCGGACGAAGAGACACGCAAATATCGCGAGCTTTATGGCGACCGCGTGAAGATCATGATTGGCGCCGAGGCTGTCCGCGCTTTGTTGGCACAATTGGATATCGAAAACCTCTACACGCGCCTGTCGCTGGAAATGCGCCAGGCCACATCCGCGCAAAAACGAGCAAAAATCATCAAACGACTGAAGGTCGTGCAAGCCTTCCGCGGGTCGGGCAATAACCCGGAATGGATGGTCTTGACGGTGCTGCCGGTCATTCCGCCCGACTTGCGTCCGCTGGTTCATCTCGACGGCGGACGATTCGCAACGTCGGACCTCAACGATCTCTATCGCCGCGTGATCAACCGAAACAACCGTCTCAAGCGCCTGATCGAGTTGCGTGCTCCCGATGTCATTCTCCGCAACGAAAAACGAATGCTCCAGGAGGCGGTGGACGCGCTGTTTGACAACAGTCGTCGGGGACGTCCAACCAAAGGGCACAACAATCGTCCGCTCAAATCGCTCAGCGATATGCTCAAAGGCAAACAGGGACGATTTCGCCAAAACCTGCTCGGCAAGCGAGTGGATTATTCGGGCCGGTCGGTCATTGTCGTGGGGCCCGAACTCAGATTCAACCAGTGTGGTTTGCCCAAGAAGATGGCACTCGAGTTGTTCGATCCGTTTATCATCCACGAACTCGAGAAGCGTGGCTATGTGAACACCATCAAGGGCGCCAAAAAGATGATGGAACGCGAGGACCCGGTCGTTTACGACATTCTCGACGACATCATCAAAGACCATCCCGTGTTGCTCAACCGAGCACCAACGCTTCACCGGCTGGGCGTTCAAGCTTTCATGCCGGTGTTGATCGAGGGCAAGGCCATTCGACTCCATCCTTTGGCTTGCGCGGCGTTCAACGCCGATTTTGATGGCGACCAGATGGCTGTCCACGTTCCCTTGTCGCTGGAGGCGAAATACGAGGCGCTTATGCTGATGCTGGCGGAGAACAATATCCTTTCGCCGGCCAATGGCAAACCCATTGCCACGCCTTCGCAAGACATCGTTCTTGGGCTGTTCTACCTGACCAAGATTCAGAAGGGAGGCAAGGGCGAGGGCATGACCTTCGCCGGTCCCGACGAGTGCATTCTCGCCTACCAATCGGGTGTCATTGATCTCCAGGCGGAAGTGACCGTGCGGCTGAATGGGACGCGGCGTCCGAGCTCCGCGGGACGGATTCTCTTTGATCGCATTTTGCCTCGCGAGGTCTCCTATTTCGATGAGAGACACCCATTCGCCAATGAGATCCTGAACAAGCGCACGCTGAGCCAGATCATTGCCCTGGCCCATGAAGTCTGCGGACCGGGCCGGACGGCCGAAATGCTGGACGCGATGAAAGATCTGGGTCTCGAATATGCCACTCGCTCCGGCGTTTCGATCAGCGTGGACGACATGAAAGTGCCGGAGACCAAGGGGGAGATTCTCGACGCTGCTCGCCACGAAGTGGAAGCCGTTCAGCGTGAGTATGAGCGCGGCAATCTGACCCTTGGCGAGCGCTACAACAAGGTTATTGATATCTGGACTCACGCGACCGAGCAAATCGGCCAGGATATGCTCGAGGTGCTCAAACGCGACCAGCGTGGAATGAACCCGATCTACGTCATGGCATTCTCGGGCGCTCGAGGAAATGATCAGCAAATCCGCCAGCTGGCTGGCATTCGCGGTCTCATGCAAAGACCGACCAAGAAGGTCACAGGCGGTGTGGGAGAAATCATCGAATCGCCGATCATGTCGAACTTCCGCGAAGGTCTGACGGTGCTCGAATACTTCATCTCCACGCACGGCGCTCGCAAAGGTCTGGCGGATACCGCTTTGAAGACCTCCGATGCCGGCTATCTCACCCGTCGTCTCGTGGACACCGCCCAGGATTTGATTATCACCGAGGAGGATTGTGGAACGCAAAATGGCATCTCGGTCAGTCCGATCACCGAGGTGAGCACACAAGGCGAGCGAGTCCTGGAGTCGTTGGCTGACCGAATCACTGGTCGCTGTTTGGCAGAAGATGTCTTTGATCCGAAGACTGGAGAAATCATCGCGGCCCGCAACACGTTGCTCGATCGCCAGTCGGCCTCCGCCATTCAGGACGCGGGCATTGACAGCGCGATCATCCGGTCCGTTCTGACTTGCGAAACGCGTCGCGGTGTTTGCTGCCGCTGCTATGGGCAGAACCTCGCGACGGGACGGTTGGTCGAGATGGGCGAGGCCGTTGGTGTCATTGCTGCGCAGTCGATCGGTGAGCCAGGCACCCAGCTGACCCTGCGAACATTTCACGTTGGCGGCGTCGCCGGCGTTCTACTCGAAGGTTGGTACCAGGCCTCGCTCGATGGCATCGTGAAATACAAGAACATGCGCGTGGTGAAGAATGCCGAGGGAACCTACACGGTGGTCAACCGAACCGGCAGTGTCCAGGTCGAGGAGGAAGGCGGCAACGATGTTCAAATCCTGCCGAACATCCCTTATGGTGCAACAATTGATGTGCCCGATGGACGACGAGTGACCAAAGGCTCGATTTTCATCCGGTGGGATCCGCGTTCGATCCCGATCGTCGCGGAAACCGACGGCACCGTCCGGTTTGAGGATATGATCATCGCCGTGACGGTCCGTGAGGAATTGGACCCGGTCACGGAGAACGTCCAAAAAATCATCATGGAGCATAAGGAGGAGCTGCATCCGCGGCTCATCATCGAGGCGGATGGCAGAGCGATGAGCAAGAGCGAGATGGCCGCGGGGACCGTCATTTCGCGCGGCATCGAGGATGGCACGCCGGTTAAGCCGGGAACCATTATCGCACGCATCCCGCAAACTCGCACGAAATCGCGCGACATCACGGGTGGTCTGCCGCGCGTGGATGAGCTGTTTGAGGCGCGCCGACCCAAAGATTGCGCGGTTATCACCGACGTGGAAGGCGTCGTCCATTATCGGGGAATTGCGCGCGGTGCACGCAAAGTCGCTATCGTCACCGACACAGGCGAAGAATACGTTTGCTCTGTTCAGGTCAACCGCCAGCTGATTGTCGCCGAAGGCGATCGGGTTTCGGCGGGGGATGCTCTGACCGACGGCTCGCTCAACCCGCATGACGTTCTGCGTGTCAAGGGCGAGAAGGCGGTCCAGGAATTCCTAGTGAATGAAATCCAGGAAGTCTATCGCCTCCAGGGTGTGAGTATTGACGACAAACATATCGAGTGCATCATCCGCCAGATGCTCAAGAAGGTTGTCATCGAGGAAGTGGGAGATACGAAGTTTCTCTACGGCCAGCAGGTGGACAAGTTCCAGTTCCAGCAGGAAAACGCCGAGGTTGAGGCAAAGGGCGGTCAGCCCGCCACGGCGAGCGCCCGCATGCTCGGTCTGACCAAGGCTTCGCTCGAAACCGAGTCGTTCATTTCGGCCGCTTCGTTCCAGGAAACGACACGTGTTCTGACCGATGCGGCGGTACGCGGTCGCGTGGATCATTTGCGCGGTCTGAAGGAAAACGTCATCATGGGACTCCTGATCCCGGCAGGAACAGGCTTGCCCATTTACCGCAACATTGAAGTCATTCCCGAAACCCCCGCAGAGGCAGAACAGGAAACACCTTCGGCAGAGCAACCCGTCCCGGCGGAAATGACGGACGCCGAAGCCATCACTGCCGCCGCGGGTGAAGCGGACGTCGAAGGCCCTCCACATCAGCCATAGCGCGGCAACGGGAGGATAACTCCCAGCGCAGGTACAGACAAGGTTTCTGGAGTTCATGGCCGGAGCCACCCACGCTCCGGTCATTGCTTTTTCACCTCAGCCTTGCTGGTGGGAACCGATTGCGCAACCACTCGACCCACACCGCAATCCCTTCGTTCGTGCGACAGGAAACGGCAAACAGCGGCACTTGGGTGTTAATCGCGCGCAGATCGCTCTCGAACCGCTCGAGCGCGAAGTCCGTATGGGGGATGAGGTCTATTTTGTTCAAGACTACTGCGTGGCATTGACGGAACAACATTGGGTACTTCTGCGGTTTGTCATCGCCCTCGGCGGTGCTGAGCACGGCGATTTTGGCCGTCTCCCCAATGTCGAGCTCGCTCGGGCAAACCAGATTGCCGACATTCTCGATGAAAAGCAGGTCGGTCTCATCCAGCGCGAAACCGTCGAGTGCCTGAAGAATCAAATGGGCGGGAACGTGGCAACCTTTGCCGGTGTTGATCTGAATGACGGCGACGTTCAATGCCTGCACGCGCTGAGCATCGCGCGATGTGGCGCAATCGGCCTCGATGACGGCGATGCGAAAGTCGGCCCGGAGAACTGGAATCGTCCGCTCCAGAAGAGCCGTCTTGCCCGCGCCCGGCGAACCAATGAAATTAAACGCCACAACGCCAGCCGCCGTGAGTCGGCGTCGAACTTGGTTGGCCAACTCCTCATTGGCCTTCAGGATATTCTCCAGAACCGGAATCTCGGCCATCGTCCATCTCCACCGATTTGAGGAGAAGTTCGCTGCCCGTGATTTGCGCAAGGTCAGTGCTTCCACAGGCGGGGCAAACATAAAGGATTTCGTCGAGATCACTCTCGGCACCACAGCCGCCGCATCGGACGTGGATGGGAACCTCTTCGATTTCGAGGCCGGCTCCCGCAGCAACGGAGTCGGCAGCGGCGACCTCGAAGCCCCAGCGCAAAACCTCGGGCACAACGCCTCGCAGCTTGCCGACCTGAACGACTACGCGGGTCACCCCTTGTACATTGTGCTTGCGAGCAATGTCATTTACTTGCTCGACCAAAGCTTGGGCTATTACATACTCGTGCATCAAACGACCTTTTCGGCACTTGCGCTTTGCCTGGACCTCGCCTATTTCGACGCCAAATTCGATGAACTATCGTCTAGGGGGCAATCTTCTCGCAGACACAAAGGATAGTGGAGAGATTGTCCATGGCCTGCTTCACAGTAGCATAGTGAGGTTGGTGATAGGGAGAGCGTTTTTTCCACCCTGACGCTCTATTCTATCGTAAGAAACACGGGGTTATGCGCCGAAAAAAACAAAGGAAAATTTCGACTCCCCTCGCCCGCCCGCGATTCCTCCACCTCTTGATCCTCGGCAAACGGGTCTGACGCCCGCAGTTCACGGCTGCGGCAGATGCCCGGCAAGTCTGGCAATCGGGCTACTTCTTCACCGGTGCGCAAGTGCACTGGGCAGCGGGCTTGTTGCAGCCGGAACAGACTTTGTTCTTGATCGCTCGCCCGCATTTACACGGAGTGCATCCACATGTTTGGCACATGTCAGTCTCCTTTCGTTGGAAAGAACTTTCATACAGCCCGATTTAGGCAGAAACCTTTACAGCGCGTCAATGGCGAACTTGTTCCGGCTTGAAGTTGAGACAACGCAGCAACTTTGCGCAAGACGAATCCTGTCGCTGGAGTAAGCGCCTAGAAAAATACCCCGCCAACGTCCCACGGGCTCACGCCCGTGGCTATTCTCTATAGCCTGTTCGAGGCTTTTTGGCTACCCACAGAACCCTATGCCCCATGCCGGCGATTGCGCTAGTGCTCCGTCAGGCCGAATCTGATGGATGCGCCCCCTTGTGTCATTGCGAGCCGCCACGGACGGCGGCGAAGCAATCCCCACGAAAGACGGGCTGACCAAGAGATTGCTTCGTCGTCCGCCCCAGGCGGACTCCTCGCAATGACACCGGACACGGAATGGGCTTCGTCAAATACCATCTGACAGACTACCAGTCGGTTGCGCAGATCATAGCCACGCCCCCCTATCTCAAGCATCCTCCCTCTATTTCCAACACCCGAACTGGGCAGGGATCAGTCCACTTCGGGTGTTGACAACGATTGGAGCAATGCAGGAAATGTGATTTACGAACAAGAGGTTGCCGACGCGCCCTGGTTTTGCTTTGGCGATCGGGACAGCGGAAAGGAACAAAGATTCTGCGTCGCTAGGCCACAGCGACCGAGAGGATAGCGCAATGAAAAACCGACTTCTTTTCGGCATGTTTTTGATTACATGGATGACGGCAAGCGGTCTCGCTCTGGGCGAAGAATCGTTTCGTCTCGAAGATCGCATCGTCGAATACACGTTGCCCAACGGCATGAAATTCCTTTTGTTGCGCCGTACGGGTACGCCGGTTTTCAGTGCCAATATTATGTTTCGCGTCGGCGGTGTGGACGAACGACCGGGGATCACGGGTCTGGCCCACTTCTATGAACACATGGCCTTCAAAGGAACCAAGACGATTGGTGTAAAGGATTATGAACAGGAACAACTGCTGCTGGCTGAGATTGACAAAGTGGCCGTGCAGCTTACGGACGAAATCGCCAAAGGCGACCGGGCAAACCAGGCCAAGATCGCCGAACTCCAGACCAAAGTCAAAGAGCTCGAAACGCAGGGTCGCAAGTTCGTTGTCAAAGACGAGCTGTGGGATACTTACGTTCGCAACGGCGCATCGGGCTTGAATGCCTCCACAGGCAAGGACATGACCCAGTATTACGTGAGCCTCCCTGCCAATCGTCTGGAATTGTGGGCCTGGCTGGAGTCGGATCGCTTGCTCAACCCGGTTTTGCGTGAGTTCTACTCGGAACGCGACGTGGTCTGTGAGGAACACCGGTTGGGAATTGAGACTCAGCCTTCTGGAAGATTGGAGCAGGACTTTCTAGCGACCGCGTTCTTGGCTCATCCGGCCCGCTATTCTGTCCTCGGATGGATGTCGGACCTCCAGACCGTGACCCGCCCGCAGGCCCAAGAGTTCGGTCGAAGTCACTATGTCCCGGCGAACGCCGCGGTGGCTCTGGTAGGCGACCTCGACATTGGGGATTGTACGCAAACCGTTACACGCTACTTCGGGCGGCTGCCGGCGCATCCGCTTCCACCGCCGGTTACCACGCAGGAACCCGAACAGCGCGGCGAGCGACGTGTCGTGGTCGAATGGGACGCCCAGCCGCAATTGCTCATCGGCTACCATAAGCCCAGCCCACTTCACGCCGACGGGCCGGTCTTGGATGTCATCGAGGGGGTGTTGTCTGAAGGGCGCACCTCGCGTCTCTACAAAACGCTTGTGCAGGATCGTCGGCTGGCAGCCGCCGTTGGTGCATTCAGCATGCCGACCGACCGCTACCCCAACCTATTCACCGTTTGGGCAATGCCGCTCCATCCGCACACAACGCGCGAAGTGGAACAGGGCGTCTATAAGGTTCTGGAAACACTGATCACGCAGCCGCCAAGTGAGGAAGAGCTCCAGAAGATTCGCAACAATGTGCGTGCCAGGCTTGTGCGCGCGCTTGAGTCGAACCGCGGTTTGGCCAGAGAGCTGAGCTACTATCAGACTGTTTACGGCGACTGGCGGTACGCTCTGAAGCGGGTCGAGATGATCGAGCGCGTCACGGCGGACGACGTTCGCCGCGTCGCCCAGAAATACTTCGTTCCCACCAATCGCACGATTGGCGAGATCGTTAAGACCGTCACACCCCAAAAGAAAGGAAAATGAGATGAGAACGCGCATCCTGATCAAACTCGCGCTGGCGGCTATTGTGGTCCTGGTTCTTGCACGGAGTGGACTTGCCGCGCCCGAAAAGGTGTCCGCCATAGCCTCGTCCCCAACGCTTCCTCGCCATCCGCGTGATTTGCACTACACGCCATTCAAGTTCGAGCGTCCTCACCCAACGCGGGCCGTCTTGAGCAATGGAATGGTTATCTATATGCTCGAGAACCATGAATTGCCCCTGGTCTCCGCACAATTCGTCATTCGGACGGGCCGATTGTATGAGCCTGAAGACAAGGTCGGTTTGGCCCAGCTGGTCGGGACGGTCCTTCGAACGGGCGGCACAACCAACCGGACCGGCGATGCAATTGACAAGAGACTGGAATTTCTGTCGGCCTCGGTTCAGACTCACATTTCGACCCAGGAAGGCGAGGCGAGTCTCAACTGTCTGAGTAAGGATTTCGATGAAATCCTTGCGCTGCTGGCCGACATTCTGCGGCATCCGCGTTTTGCCGGAAACAAAATCCTGCTGGCCAAAATGCAGATGCTCGAGGGCATTCGCAGGCAGAATGACTCGCCCAACAGTATTCTCTCGCGCGAGTTCTCTAGGCTTCTGTATGTGTCGAGTCTGGCGTGGGCCCGAACACCAACCTACGAAACCGTCATGCGGGTCTCCCGCAAAGACTTGATCGCTTTTCATAGGCAGTATTTTCACCCCAATAACATTATTGCCGGATTTGCAGGCGATTTCAAGAGCGTGGAACTCTTGAAGCGCCTGGAACATCTCTTCGGTAACTGGCCGCGCACCGACGTCAAGTCCCCCACGATAGCCCCGTTGGCCGACCGAAATGAGCCATCGCTGAATTATGTCTATAAGGATATTCCACAATCCTATTTTGAATTTGGGCATCTCGGCATCCGGCGCAACAACCCCGACTGGCACGCCCTCCACGTGATGAATCATATCTTGGGCCTCGGCGGTTTCACGTCGCGCCTGATGTCGGAAATTCGGTCGAACCGAGGACTGGCTTACAGCGTCGGCGCCCAACTGACCGAAGACAGTGATCGCGGACGCTTTTCCGCCTGGTGTCAGACCAAATCCGAAAGTACCCATGAGGCCATTTCGACCATGCTCGACATTATTCGTCGGATGGCGACCGATCCAATCTCCGACAATGAAATGGAGAAGGCCAAATCGGCGATTCGAGATGGTTTCGTTTTCCGGTTTGAAACCCCGCGGAAGGTAATTGATGAACAGATTCGCCTGGAGTACTATGGCTACCCCTTGGACTATCTTGATACCTATACTGACAAGATCATGGCTGTTACCAAAGCAGACGTGCAACGGGTAGCAAAGGAATACATCCATTCCGACCAGATAGTCATTCTGGTTGTGGGAGACAAGTCGCGCTTTGGCAAACCGCTCGACGATCTGGGCAGTCTCCGCGAGATTAAGTTGCCCAAGCCGGTCGAACCGCGGCTGCCGTGGTGGAAGTTCCTCTTCGGCCCTTCTTTGTGGCGAATGGCCAGATGAGCATATAATGAATCGAGGTCGCAAGGAGAGAGAACATGCGGAACAAATCAGAAGGAATGTCGCTGAGCCGACGCCGCTTTCTCGGCATCACGGGAGCAACAGGACTGGGTCTTGCTGCCGCAAGTGGCCAGAACCAGCGGCGCAAAGCAGCTGCCCGCTCAATTTCGCCTTCGGAGAAGCATGAGAACATGAATATCCTCGTCATCATTGCCGACAGCATGAGAGCCGACCACGTTGGCTGCTATGGCAGTAAGATCAAAACGCCTAACCTCGATCGCTTCGCTGCCGAAAGCGCGTTGTTCGAGGAGGCATATGCAGAAAATCTTCCAACCATGCCGAGTCGGACTGCGATGTGGACAGGCCGCTTCCTCTTTACCCAGCGCGGCTGGCAGCCAATGGCAATGAATGATTACCTGATGGCCGAGATTTTCTGGGACCGCGGGATGACCTCGGCCTTCATCACCGATGTCTATCATATGCATAAACCCATATATAATTGCGGGCGCGGATTCGACACGACGGTCTTCATTCGCGGTCAGGAATATGACCCCTGGATTGTGGACAAGACGATCAAGGTGGACATCAGCCGCTATCACCGCCTGCCCGGCAACGAAAAAGATGAAATGTGGCGCTCGCGCTTTGAGCAATACCTGCGCAATGTTTCAGGATTCAAGAGCGAAGAAGATTACTTCGCGCCGCGCGTCGTTAAGGAAGCGATCCGCTGGCTCGAATATGTCACAAAGAAACAAAAGGACAATTTGTTCCTATGGGTGGATTGTTTCGATCCGCATGAACCGTGGGATCCGCCATCGCCGTATCGTGAAATGTATGATCCGGGCTACAAGGGTTTGGAAATGATAGACCCGGTACCCGGGCCTGTCGAAGGGTATATGAGCGAAGCCGAGCTGAAGCACACGCGGGCGCTTTATGCGGGTGAAGTCACATTTGTGGACAAGTGGATTGGGATTCTCCTCGACAGGATTCGCGAACTCGGCCTCTGGGAGAACAGCCTGATCGTTTTCACCAGCGATCACGGCGAACCGCTTGGCGAACATGGCTATGTGCGAAAGGCATTTCCGCGAAATTACGAGGAGTTGGCCCACGTGCCCTTGATGGTTCGCCATCCAAAGGGGACGGGCGCGGGCAAGCGCTTCCAGGCGTTTGTCCAGCCGCCCGATCTGTTGCCGACGATTCTCGATCTGAAGGGCATCCCGAAAGAAGGCTTGCGATTGGACTACCGTGCGCCAGTCAAGCTCACATTTCCGCAAGATGTTGTGGTTCAGTCCGAGAATGTCCGTCTGACAGGTCAGACTTTCCTGCCGATTCTCGAAGGCCGCGCCGAGGCGATCCGCGATTTCGCCATCACCGCCCACCACAATGCCCAATGGTCCATCCGAACGAAGGAATGGGCCTACCTCTATCATCTGAACAAGAAGACGCCCAATGAGCTCTACGACCGCGCGAAGGACCGCGCCGAGACAAAGAACGTTCTGGCCGAATACAAGGAGACCGCCGACGCTCTCGAAAAGAAGCTCCTCGCCTTCGCCGAGTTGCTCGGAAACTAGCGAGGTGTAAAGAGCCCAAAGCTCAAAGCCGGACTGACTTGTGTGTAGCCGATGGGAAAAGGGGTGGGAACATCCGCGTAGGTGTCGTTCCGGTAGAAAACAACATGAAATCATGGAGGCCGTCTACATGGAAGGGGTGGAGTATGTTGTGGAACACGAATTCTCCTTTTTGCCGGGGAACACGGACGTGGTGATACCGGTTTCGGCTTTGCCTGTCCTCAATGCAATTCAATCCGATCCTGCAAAGCGGAAGTACAAGGTACGTGCCTTCATTTCCTCGTCCTACAACTTCGCTCTATCCCTGGAGGAAGCGCTGCGTTATGAATCCTCCACCACCATTCGACTGAAAGATGGCCCCCAACAGTGGCATATCTCACCTTACAGACGCGCGATCTATTTCACGCTGGAGCCGAACGAGTCAGGCTATTTGCGAAGTGTGGTGGGGTACGCCAAAGCGCACCCTCCCAGTAACGCGCTCGATCTCTTCAAGTCCGCAGTGATTCTCCTGCTTGATAGGCTATCGTCTCTTTACCAAATCCCATTGTACATCCAGCGAACCGAGCTCTACCTGGAAAACCAAGAGCATCCCATCGTGGAACTGACGTTCCCGGCTTTCCGTGAACTAGTGATGGAGTACGGCGGAGGTTTCGAGATGCCGTTTTGCTTTCTTTCCTATTGGTCCCTAGAGCGGGAGGCTCTCTGCTCCCCGAGTTCAATCTACCGCTTCATGAGCCGGTGGCGAGCGTTCGAGAGTATCCGTCCTATCAGACGTTGGCTTCGCGGCTTTGCGAGGGATATAGGGTGTCAGGAGAAGCTGCCGAAGGTGCCTTTGCTCACTGCTGATGAACGAGATGCAATCCGCTTACCCGCGGAGCTGAGCGACAAAGCGACGACACTTGAGAATCTGGTCCTTTGCTATCAGGACCTCCGAAATGCAGTGGCCCACTTCTGGTCAGAGGGCCGAGGGAAAGCGAACGAGGGAGCTATAGTCCCCTTCCGCGGGCTAGACCTCATCACCTGCGAAAAGGCCAGTCAGGTACTACGCTATTGCAACGAGCGTATGGTTCAAGACCTATGGGATTTCTTCGTGAAGCACCTCGGCAGTCAGTATGCAATCGGCCAGACCATGGCGGCGCCCGGATGGGAAAGCGATTTCTGTCCGTGCGAAGAAGCTCTGCGCTTATATCCCGCGCCGCCGTCCGGCCCAACACTCCGATGAAGCCGGGATGGATGCTCCCCGCTTCTGGGCTCCTCTTATCGAACGCAGTTTCACTTTGGCTTTAGCACTCACTCACGGCCCTTCGTAAGAGCGCGGAACCGGACGAGGCTTTCCTCGATCAGACCGCCGGAGTTGAAATAGGCTCCGTTTCCTGGAGTCCTTCGGGCGCCAGAGTAATTCTGCTAACTTTGTGAAAAAGTCCCTCCGCCTATGTCTGTAGTCTGTCAGAATTTGGGCCTCAGGCCAGCTTGCTTGCACAAGGCATTGGCGGTTATCCGATCGAGTACGCGATGTCTTTTGACGGGTATGGTCTTTTCGTCGTTGGTATAGATCGAATGCTTCTTGCCTTCACGCAATCGGTAAAAACCATTTTCTTCGAGATACCTGACCAGATCCCGTCGCTTGACCGACATTCTACACCTCAACCGGGATCTGTTCCAGCAGCCCCCTCCCCAGTGGGATTTCCTTCTTTTGAAGACGGTAAGCGGCGATCATTTCGCGGAGGGCGTCCTGAAGCATCTCGCGGCACTCTTCCAGAGTTCGCCCCTCGGTGATTACCTCCGGCCATTCGACCAATTGGCCCATATAGCCGGAGTTGATCTTCGTGTATTTGGCGGTATAGGTGCTGACCATTTTCGTCGCCTCCTCGCGCCGTCGCTTCTCCCCTTCTGGCACGTCGTGCCCGCCGGTGTCAAGAGCGTGTGCGGCAGATTCAAGACACGACAGATTGCCAACCTATCCTACTTTTTTCGCGCGGCCTTCTCGGCCTCTTTCAGCGCGGTGCGGAACCAGGCGAGACTTTCGTCAATCAGGCCGCCCGAGCCTTCGCATTCGAGGCTAAAGACGCCCTTGTAGCCGTTGCGCAGAAGAATCTCCACGCAGCGCCGGATGTTGTCGGCGTTGACGCCCTGGCCGATGGCACAAAAACTCATGGCGATGCCGGTCGCCTTGCCGCGCACCGCCTCGGCCAGAGCGGGACTCACGTCCTTGACGTGGCAATGGCTGATCCGGTCTTTGAATTGCTCGACGAACGCCACCGGGTCCTGGCCCGCGATGAACGTGTTGCCCGTGTCCATGTTCATGCGAAGGCACGGCGAATCGCAGAACGCGAGCATCTCGGCCATGAACTTGGGCTTCGTCGTGAAGTAGCCGTGCGGCTCGATGTTGACGATGACGCCGTAGGCTTCGGCCACACGAACGATGTCAATATAGCAACGTTTCATGTGCGCCATCGCCTCGCGCTCGGTCATGCCTTCGGGCCGCGTGCGGTTGTCGGTCGTGTCAACGCAAGGCGCGCCGACCAGTTTCGCATAGCGGATCGCGTGCTTGACATACTCGACGCCGATGGTTGCGCCCTCGGGCAAGCTCATTGGAAATGCGGCGTCGAGCTGCGAAAATTGTAGTCCATATTTTTCCATCTTGCGACGCAGAAGAACAGGATCTTCGGAAGACGACACATGCGGGTAATAGCCGAGTGCCTGGATGTAGGCGCACCCGTCAATCAAGCCGCATTCGATGAACTTGAGGCCGTTCTTCTGCGCCCATTGCATGCATTGCTCGAAATTCCAGTTGCTACTGTTGAACGCGTCTGTGTGAAAACCAATTCCGGCCATGGCAAGACCTCCCTACAGATTCGAAATACAACGCAACCACCGATTTCACAGATTTCGCGGATTTGAAAAGTGATTATCTGTTGTCCGTTTGCCCTTTCGTCCTTCGCTCTTCGTACTTTGTCCTTCAATCTACACAATGATCTTTTCATCCTTGGCGTCGAAGCGGACGGCTTTGCCTTGGCGAAGTGAAAGCATCCCCATCTGGAGCGCCGTTTGAACATGATAGGCCAGCTCGATGTTGGCCTGCGGCGTTTCGCGCGTGCGCACGCAGTTCAGGAAATCTCGCCAATGATTCTCGAGGGTTTCCCGACCGCCCTCGCGTGTGGTCTGACGATTCACAGGGATCGTGCGTTTTGGCTTCTTGGCTTCGGCAATTGGCTGGATCACGATATTCTGCCCCTCGAAAGACATTGCCGCATCCCACCCGCGGAAGACATCGGGAATGGGATAGTCGTTGGCCTGCGTTCCGAGCACGGCGATTGTGAGCTTTTCGGGATAATCAATCAGCATATTGAACGTGTCGGGCACCTCGCGCTCGGTGTAGCGGAACATGCCGCCGGTGGCCGCGACGACGCTGGGAAATTTCACTCCCAGGACTTTGACAATCGGCGTCAGAGTATGAGGAAACAGATCGGTGGAAGGCCCGCCGGCATAGTCTTCATACATGCGCCACCGGAAGAAACGGCTGACGTCGAAAGGGCGCTTGGGAGAGTCGCCAAGAAATTTCTCCCACAACAAGTCGTTGCCCGGTTTGGCATTCGGGTCGTCTATTTTCATGCCGCGCTCGCCCCAATCGCCGACGCGGAAATAGCCGCATTGGGCGTGGACGGGCTGGCCGATAGCCCCTTCGCGCACCAATTGCTCGGCCTGCTGCCATACGGGGTCGCCAAGGCCTTGTGTTCCAGCTTGAAAGATGCGTTTCTTATCCTTGGCCACGTGAGCCATCTTCTTGGTGATCTCGAACTGCCGCCAATGGCTGATGGGCTTCTCGCAATAGACATCTTTGCCCGCCTCCATCGCATCAACGGCCTGGTAGGCATGGTGATGGTCAGGCGTGGCGATGACGACGATATCCACCGCCGGGTCGGCGAGGAGTTCGCGGTGGTCCATATAGACGCGCGCACTGGTTCCGTCGGCCTTCTGGTTGGCGCGAGGGCGATAGACATCGCACACGGCGACGATTTCGAGTTTCTCGCCGTCCTTGATCAGCTTCTTGATAGTATTGATGTGCGCGCCCGAACGCCCCCCGCAGCCGATGACCCCGATGCCGATCTTTTCGTTTGCTCCAGCGGCCTGTGCATACGAAGCCGCGGTCATTGAGAATCCCGTTGCCGTGGCCCCCAAACCCGACCCGACCAAAAAACTCCTTCGAGTGATCCCTTTTTCGGTCATCATTTATCCTCCTTTGGGCTTTTGCTTTTGCCATTTTCGTTTCTCATTTCATTCCATAACGAATCAATGTCCCAGGCCTCTGCGCGAGGCGGCGCACCCGCAGCGATGACCCGATAGCGCAGTCGCCACGTTTCTCCAGATTTCAGAATCTTAGGTTTTCCGAAGTTCGGCGAACTTGAAATGAATTGCATTCCCTTGCCCAAAACGAAGAAGCGAGTTGGGTGGCTATCATTTGATGGATGATCGAGGATGGCGGCTGTGACGGGACGGCCGCTTTGAAGGCCCGACAGGGCGCACCAGCGCGCGGGCTTACCGTGGCAGTTCTGATCGCCCTCCGCGCTCTCGGAGTTAAAAAAGCGCGGCTGCTCGAAGGGTCCGGCGCGCAACGTCAGGCCGTGATATTCGCGCGGCTTGCCGGGGTCGGAACCGAAGATGACTTCGGGCACGGCGGCCGTCAGCGCGATCTCAATGTCCACGATCTGCAAGTTGCCACGCGGCGGCAGGAAACGCCATTCGCGATTTTCCTTGACCAAGACAGTTCCATCGTCGCGGACCCAATCGTTCGTTTCGCGAATTGCCATGCTTCCATCGGGTAATTTGTCCGTCGTAACTTCGCGCGGAATCATCCGTCCGCGTCGGCCCGCCGGCGAGTTAACCTCGGCCCAAAAATCGGTTCCCGAAACATCGGGCCAGCCGACGCACAGGCCCCGGTGGTGAATGTGGTCGGCCGGGGCGTCATAAGTAATGCAACGATGATCGGGCGTCCATAGCGGGTGGATGAACGACTTGTCGAGCGCCGCGCCCGAGTGGTGGATGGCAACTTCGCGTCCCTGCCACATCACGCGAATTTGCTCGCACGCCCCACGGCGGATGGTCAGTTTGCCCAGTGAGACCTCCTGCGACGGTGCCGCCAGAATTGGCGATGGCAAAAAGAGAGCCGACACCGACATCATCACACTCACGGAAACTTTCACCATGCTCGACACGGCTTCACCTCACCTGGGCACGATCGTCGCGATGCTTGCCTCTGTTTCACCTCTTCTACCGCCCGACGCTTTGCCCTGTCAACAGGGGATTCGCCCCGCGCAGCCCAGGATGTGAGGTTCTCGGTTTTGTCGAGGGGTTCGGGGAGTTGCAGTTAGGTCAAGGAGAGGGAGCTTGTGAGGGGGACCTTTTTCGCAAAGGTCTCCCCTCACACACCCCTCCAAAACTTCTGCGCCCTCCTGCGTTTGCTCGCGCCTTTGGGCCTGTGAGCAAACGCAGGACCGACTCTGTCATTTCCGCCCCCCGGCGGAAATGACAGATGGGAAAGTCTTCGGAAGGGGGCATGGGGGAGAACCCTTCGGTCGAGAAGGGTTTCCCCCATGTTCCTTCACCTTCCAAGGTCCCGAACCAATAAACCTAGGCAAAATGGAGATGCACTCGCTCAGGATCACGGCGACCACAGCCAAGATCATTTGGCATGAGCTCGATAGACTGGAAAGCCGTGAGGGTATGTAGTCCCGCCTTCCGGCGGAAAAAGAAACCGGCTAAAGCCGCGACTACGTACTCTTCGGTCGCTAAAAGCCCCGAGTGGCGATGGCCCGCAAGTCGAGAAAAAGCCCGTAACAGAAAACCCCACCCCAAATACCTGACGGTATTTCTTGAAATCCTCCAACCAATGTGATGAAATACTGCCAGTGCGCTTGGAAGGGTTTCTGATTGGATTGAACCGGGAGAAGATCGGCGCCGTGAACCGGAAACTGGCGTGGCCAACTCAAAACCGGCAACATCAACCCGGAACCGAAAACCTGGAACTTCCAGCTTTCAATTTGGAACTCGAAACATGACCCCGAAACTCAACGCTCACAACTCAACACTCAGAATTGTCTTTGGCATTTGCCTTTTTACTCTTCCCTTTTGCCTTTTGCCGAAGGTCTCCGCTCAGACGCCTGTCACGCGAGCTCGACAGTACTTTGGGCTGGGCTCGCTTTGGTGCGTTGCCTATTCGCCCGATGGCAGGTATATCCTGACCGGCGGATTCGCGGGAGCATTTCTTTGGGACGTAGAGACCGGCGAAGTCATCCGAAGGTTTTTCGGCCATTCTCTCGGGATCACGTCGCTCGCTTTTTCTCCGGATGGGACAAAGATTCTAACCGGAAGTTGGGACTATACCGCAAAGCTCTGGAACATGGCGGACGGAACAGAAGTGCATACCTTTGACGGACACACCATGGGCCTCATGTCGGTGGCCTTTTCGCCGGACGGCACGAAAGTCTTGACGGGAAGTGCCGACGGCACGGCGAAACTGTGGGACGCCGTTAATGGGACGGTGATTCGGACGTTCTCGGGACATGCATCAGGCGTCATCTCCGTGGCCTTTTCGCGGGACGGCTCGAAAGTCCTAACAGGGAGCAAGGATACCACGGCGAAACTTTGGAGTGCCTCGAATGGTGCGTTGCTTCGCACGTTGGCCGGTCATACGGACTGGGTCAGTTCAGTGGCCTTTTCGCCGGATGGGACAAAGGTTTTGACGGCAAGCTGGGATGCGACGGCGAAGCTCTGGAATGTATCCAACGGAACACTGATCCGCACCTTGCCCGGCCATATGGTGTACATCGCTTCAGCGGCTTTTTCGCCCGACGGGACAATGGTCCTGACGGGTAGTCTTTTCGATGCGAAGCTATGGAACGTTACGTCCGGGGCATTGATCCGCACCTTCTCCGGCGATACTTCCTATTTCGACCAGGTGGCGTTCTCGCCGGATGGGACAAAGGTGCTCACGGGGGGAGGGTGGCCCTACAATCTGGCGAAACTTTGGAAGGTCTCGAATGGAGCAGAGATTCGCACGTTCTACGGCCATACGGACTGGTTTCCCTCCATCGCATTTTCACCGGATGGAACAAAAGTCCTGACGGGATGTAGCGACACGACGGCGAAACTTTGGAACGCGACAGACGGTACGTTGATTCGCACGTTTTACGGCCATTCGTGGACTGTTAATTCCGTTGCGTTTTCCCGCGATGGGACAAGAATCCTGACGGGCAGCTCTACTTGGCCCGACTATCGTGGAGAGGCGAAGCTTTGGGACGCGACAAACGGCACGATGCTTCGCACGTTCAGCGGGCATACCTCCGAGGTCGTGTCCGTTGCTTTTTCGCCTGACATGACAAAAGTCCTGACTGGAAGCCGAGACCGGACGGCAAAGCTCTGGAATGCCGCAAACGGGTCGTTGCTTCGCACCTTCGCCGGTCATACATCCGATGTCCTGTCGGTTGCATTTTCCTCCAATGGGACGGAGATTCTCACAGGAAGTGCGGACAAGACGGCGAGGCTTTGGAGCGCGTCGGACGGAAAGTCGCTTCGCACCTTCTCCGGTCATCTAGGAGCAGTTACCTGTGTCGCGTTTTCGCCGGACGGGGGAAAACTCCTGACCGCAAGCGAGGACGGAACTGCGAAACTCTGGAGCACGTCGGGCGGGTCGGCGATTCGCACCTTTTCCGCGAGTACGGCCATTGTCAAGTCCGCCGCGTTTTCCCCTGACGGGACAAAGGTGGCCACAGCAAGCTGGGACGTCAGGCTTTGGAGCGCGTCGGACGGGAAGTTGCTTCGCATCTTCTCTGGACATACCTACTGGGTCGAATCACTGGCCTTCTCGCCCGATGGGGTGAGCATCGCAACCGCCAGCTTCGACGGGACGGCAAGGCTGTGGGAAATCTATGGGGCGAAAGCGGTGATTGTGGCGGGAGGAGGACCCTATGCGGGGAATGCGATTGCCGAGCAAACCAAGCAACTGGCGGCCTACGGTTACAAGATTTGTCGGCGGCGGGGTTATGCGCCCAATGAGATCCAATACCTCAGCGCGTTTGGTCCTCAGGATGCCGACGGCGATGGGATGAATGATGTGGATGCCGCCGCTACAGTCAGCAATCTCCATGACGCACTCGACAAGTTCTCCTCCGACACGGCGCGTTTGTTCCTCTACATGGTGGATCACGGCTACCGCGTCGGCAGTGGTATGTATTTCCAGCTGAATCCAGCGCAGACGCTGGCGGCCTCCGATTTGGACGCCTGGCTCGATGCGCGCCAGAGCCGCCCAGGCCTCCCACCCTGCCACGTCACGCTGATCGTTGACTCCTGCTATTCGGGCAACTTCCTGTCGGCCTGCGCGGCGCCCGCCGGCAGGAGGCGTCTGACGATTGCCAGCACGACAAGCAACACGGTGGCCGTTTTTCTGCCGCCACCTTCGCTGACCTCTTTTAGCTATCAATTTCTCGGCGCTCTCTACATGGGATACAAAGTTCAACAGGCGTTTGACTCGGCCCGGCAGTTTTTCAACACACTCGGGGTCGCGAATCAAACCCCCTGGCTCGACAGCAATGGTGACGGGCGCTATATGGCGCGCGTGGACGACGCGACAACGGGTCCAGCCGCCGAGGAGTTTTTTGGCGCGTCATGGGCCTATGCTGCGCGCGGCGGCTGGGAGCCGCCCGCTTTTGAGGACGTGACGGACAACTTATCGCCGGCGCCTGGAACCACAGTTACTATTTGGGTCAAGACGTTTTCCAACCAAATCCCGCAGCGCGTCTGGGCAACGATCTTGCCGCCTGCGGCCCGCCCACTGGCGGGCCAGGCGCTAACCGATCTGCCACGCGTGGAATTGCGGCGAGAAGGAACAACCCAACGCTGGTCGGCCAAGTTCGGCAGTTTTGATACGGTCGGCACGTATGTCGTGGCGCACGCTGCGCAATTTGAAGGCGCGCGAATCACGCAGCCGGTTTACAGCTACCTGAGTGTCGGCGCACTGACCAACCCGCCACCGATCAAGGCCGTCCTCGTTTCGGGCAGATCGGCAAGCGGAACGATCTCCAGCCAGACCATCTCGCTTGCCAACCTGGCCTATCGTGTCAGCCGCCATCGAGGCTATGCGCCATCGGGTATTCGCTATCTCAGTGCTTTTGGCAACCAGGACGCCGACGGCGACGGGATGAATGATGTATCTGCTCCTGCAACAGTCGCGAATATCACCACCGCTCTTTCGACGTGGGCCTCAACGGACTGCCAGCGGCTGCTTCTTTATCTTGTCGGTCCCGGCGAGACGGTTGGCGGGCAAGCCGTTTTCCGCCTCAGTCCAACCGAGGTCCTCACGACGGCGACGCTCGATGTTCGGCTCGATGCCCTTCAAAGCACGGGGCGCGTTGAGGACCTTGTTGTCGTGGCTGATTTCCCCTACGCCAGTGAATTCCTTCGCGGTTGCCGGCCGCCGCCCGCCCCAGGCGGAAAAAAGCGCGCACTGATCGCGGGAACCGACTCCCCGAACGCCGTCTTCCTCGCCCCGCCGCAGTGCACATCGTTCTCGTTCAACTTCCTTTCGGCGGCCCACATGGGTCACAATCTCAAGGACTCGTTCGATGCGGCCCGCCAGTTTTTCAACGCCTGGACTGGCTTCAGTCAACGGCCCTGGCTCGACGACGATGGCAACGGCATCTATTACAAAGACGGGGCCTATGCGCGAACGCTCCATTGGGGCTATCCGTGGGCATTCGCGGGACCCGAAGGGGGAGAGTTACCGTTCATTCTCGACGCGGGACCGCGAAGCATCCATGTCCCCGGGTCTTCGGCTGTGCTGTGGGCCACGTTGATGGAAGGCCCGCTGCCGAAGCGTGTCACGGCAACAATCATCCCCCCGTCGGCGAGCTATTCACCGGGAGAGCCGATCACAGGTTTCCCGACAGTTGTCCTTTCACGCGAGGGCCAGACGTGGCGCTGGTCCCACGCCGTCGGCGGCTTCACGCAAGGTGGAACCTACACGCTTCTCTTTCAGGCGGTGTATGAAGACGATCGGCTCTCAGCCCCCTATCTCGCTTCTTTGAGCGTCGGCGCGACCTATTGTCGCAATTGGCGGCTGTATTGAACTTGCCCGACCGGAACCTTTCGCTCACGTTCACGGGTTCGAGCGCGAAACGACGCAGCATCCCGGTCCAGGAGAACACCGCATGATTATTTCCCATCCACAACATTTGACAGTAGCTCCACGCGCAAATCTGCGCTTGCATTGGAATTGGGGACCTGCTATCTACTCCTTTCGGCATCTATAGAGAGTCAAATACTACGGCTCTCGCAGTTATTTTATTTCCCCTCCCAAGGATAAGGGAGGGCTGGAGCTCTCACAATGAGAAGGAGCAAGTGGGCTTTCACACTGATCGAACTGCTGATCGTCGTTGCGATTATCGCGATCCTGGCGATGATTGCGATACCCAATTTCCTTGAGGCGCAGATTCGCGCCAAAGTGTCCAAGGCGGTGACCCACATGCGCACCCTGGCCGTCGCCTGTGAGGCCTTTCGTGTGGATCACAATTGCTACATTCCCAACTGGTCCGGGGCCAACGAATACCCCAGTTTCGTTCAGGACCGAATGGACCCCTTGTGGACGCCCCGAAGCAATGACCTCAATATTCCCAAGGCAAGCCTTACTTCACCGATTCCTTATATCACCGGGTTCATCAGCGATCCCTTTATGGAGGCGCGAGAGTATTACGACAGCGGTGGATATGTGGCAGACTATGCGTGGCAGTATGGCGTGGACGTGACTTCGGCGCGAGCCTTTGTTTTTGAGAGCCGCGGACCCGACAGAAGATCAGAACGGCCGGCCGCCGGGGGCGCCTCGCCGAAGAACCGCACCGAAGGCTGCTTCCTGACGCTCTATGAAACTTTTGGTCCCGGAAAGACCAAGGAAATCTTCCTGGTCGGCGATCGGTCGAAGAACTGGTATGGGTCCTATGACCCAACCAACGGGACCGTCAGCCGGGGGGATATTCCCCGGTTCAGCTACTGATTCACCAGATTGCCCGATTCGCAATTCCTAGATAGCCCTATGCACTTGACTCTGCCTATTGCCAGACACTGTGGTCATTGGGGCGTTTGCTCCTGACATGATGGAGCCTCTGGCTATATGCCGTAGGTCAGCATCGCTCCCTCTCAACGCCCGCTTTGGTTTGACCCGCTGGTAGTCGCCCAGTGTGACCCACGCGAGGTCGGGCGATTTGACCCACCGAGGGTCGCTTGTCCCAGCCCGACAAAGATCAGGGCAAAGATGAAGGAATCAATGAACTGCCGAATCGCTCGTAGATTCCCGAGTAGTCGAGTATTCAAAAGGCCGGAACGCCTGCTCAAGATCCAACGGAGAAAAAGTGTACAGCGGCTGCGCAGCCGTTATATCGAAAACCACGTGAGGCAACGCAGCGCTTCTGGCCATGGAGTCCGTCACAAACCATAGTCCGAGACCTGCGGGTACATAAACCTATCGTTTTCGCTTCCATCTGGCGTGCCAGGCGTTCTGCGAGTGAGAAGTCGCTTGAGTTTCGAGCAGAAAACAAATGAAATCCCGCAAGAGGAGAGCATGTCGCCATGAAGGCCAAAATCCGAAACCTCGCATTCCATCACGCTATTCGCGCAAGGAGGATACCATGAGAACGGACAAAGGAAACCGAAGGTGGTTCTTGAGCAAAGCGGGGGCCGCCGGTGCAGGACTTGCCGGCATGGCTTCGCTCGGCAGACCGCGCAAGGCGGTGGCCGCCAACGACAAGATTCTGATGGGAGCCATCGGAACTGGAGGCCGGGGATGCAGCCTTATGAACATCTGCAAGAGGACGGACCCAGCCGTAGAATTCGTCGCCGTTTGCGATGTCTATGAACCGCGGCAGAAAAACGGTTTGAAGATCGCAGGTGAAAAGGCGAAGCTCTTTGAGGACCACCGCAAGCTGCTGGAAATGAAGGAAATTGACGCCGTCCTCATCGCTACACCTGAGCACTCGCATACGCCTCAGCTCATTGACGCCGTGACCGCGGGCAAGGATGTCTATGTGGAGAAACCCATGACGCACTCAGTCGAGGAAGGTCTGGAGGCAATCAAGGTCGTCCGACAAAGCAACCGCATCGTCCAGGTCGGCATGCAGCGGCGGAGCGCACCCATGTGCTTCGAGGCAAAGGAATTGGTGGACGAGGGCGTTCTGGGGGAGGTGAGCCTGGTTCGAGCACAGTGGTTCTGGTACGTCGGTCCCCTGAGCAAGGACGTAAAGTTCCAGGGCAAATTCAATTGGGAGTTGTTCCTGGGTCCCGCGCCCAAGCGGCCCGTAGATCCACGGCGCGCGCTGCAATGGAATTGGTATTGGGACTACTCGGGCGGCATGGTCACGGGGCAGGGGGTCCACCTGTTGGACCTGATTCAATGGTTTATGAACAAGGGGACGCCTCGATCAGCTGTCATGGAAGGCGGCAACTATCGGGTCGGCGGCGAGACGCCCGACGTCTTCAGTGCCAGCTATCAGTACGACGGTTTCACGGTGTCGTGGATCTTGTCATACAATAACAGTTTCGATAATGGCTGGAAAGTTACGTTCCACGGCACCAAAGGAACTCTTGTGATCGGTGAGCCCATACCTGTAGAAGGCGAGACGGGCTATCGCATCTACAAAGAACCGTGGCGCGACCTGGAGAATCGCAAGCCAATCTACAAGAGCGAAGAAGGGCTGCCAACCGAGCCTCACGTGGCGAATTGGCTCGAGTGTTTGCGGACGCGGAAAGAACCAAATGCGCCGGTTGAAGTCGGCCATACCTCCTCGGCCGCGTGCCATATCGCTATTGCGGCGTTTCGCAATAGAACGGTCGCTCGGCTCGACAAGGAATGCACCAAGCTGACCGCCTGAGCCATGGAAAGGATGGCGGCCAAGACCAACGTCCTTTCTGGCAAAGAGTTGTGTTTGGAAAAATCTGCGTTGTCTGGCAGAAAAGACGTGACGATCCGAACGACGGCGGCAGATGTCGTGGTGCGGATGCGTGGGGGTGCAGCGGAGCACGTCGGCAGGAACGTAGCAATAATCTCGAGCGCGAAATTCTTGCCTCCCAGAAGACAAACAAGCTGGGATTCTTGCTGAGGATGGAAGGGAGCTGGCTTGCGAAGGCCCATGTAGGACACTTACGCTTCATGGAGAAGCAAGCACAATGAGGAATAAACTACCTCGACGGTGCTTCTTGAAGGCTGCCACAGCGACAGGTGTCGCAATCACGGTCACTGGGTTCGAGGCTTTCGATCGTCAGTCCAGCGGGGCGAGCGTGGGATTAGTCCGCACGAAATGGATCATTGATTCCCATGTTCACCTGAAACATGGGGACGCTGCACGCACCGAGTATCCGCCGGAAGTGATCGTCGAGACCATGGACAAAGCAGGAATCACCAAATCCATTGTCTTTGCCATGTCAACGACCACCAAACACTCGATTGAAATGGCAAGAAGTGCCGTCGAGAAGTACCCGGACCGACTGATTCCTTATGTCTATGCACTGCCGCACTACGAGAGAGCTGTGATTAGGGAAATCGAGGAAGTGCTGTCTGGGAAACTTTTCCGAGGCATTAAGATTCATGCGGGAGAGTGTACGCTGGCGGATTACGTGGTGGATCCTGTCTTGAAGGTTGCTGGGAAATATAACGTTCCCTGTCTGATTGATTGCGCTGGGAACTATGCGACCGCCAAACGTATGGCCGAAGGATTTCCAGAAACGAAGCTGATCATTGCCCACATGGGACGATACCTCTCGACTGACAAGAAGCTGATAGATCAGTTCATCGGGCTGGCCGAGGATTTCAGCAACGTCTTTCTGGATGTCAGCGGTGTTGTGCTCGTGGAAATGATTGAAGAGGCCGTCCACAGAATTGGTTCAACTCGGCTGATCTGGGGCACCGACGGACCGCACAAGAAGCCCGATACGGTTGCTTTCGCTCGAACAGAATTAGAAAAGATCACGCGATCTATTTTGAGTGAAAAAGACAGGAACAACATCCTTGGCCAAACCGTCCTCAATCTGCTAAACTTGTAGGCAGTCACGACAGAGAGCGCACACGGCAATTCACGTGAAGATTGTGCGAGAACTCCCTGAAGCAGTAGCTATGGGGAGGAGGCAGATAGGGATCATACAGTGAGCTCCCGCGAAAACCAGGCATTTCCCCGCCCCACGAAACGAATCCTTTTGAGGGAGCTGAACGGAAATGGGCAATTGGGGCGCCACCCGACTTCAAACCGCACTTGTCAAGGGCAACGTTTGGAACCTGCAACGCGCGCGGAAGGCGCCGAGGCGCGAGTTTTACAATCCTAATATGCGACGCAGCCGGGGCGATGTCTTTGGTCTCTTTTATGAGCAAATCGAGTTGGACTGAATGAGGTCTGAGATCATTCCAGCCGTTGAAAAGTGGTGGCGCAAATCTGCCACAACGGTAGAAAGTGAGATGGCCGCTCGATCGCTAAGTCCAAAAGAATCATGGAGCTGATGGGGAGACTCGAACTCCCGACCTGCTCATTACGAGTGAGCTGCTCTACCTGCTGAGCTACATCAGCCCCAACGAAGGACTCCCTCATTTCGAGAGCCGCGTTTCCCAAAAGCGATGTTTATCTGCCCCGCTTGGATCGGCCTGTCAAGTGCAGACCAGCTGTCGCCCCTACAGCGCCCGGAATGCACAGGCGGCGTGTCAACCAAATCCGCGAAGATCCATAAACAGAAAGAATCACGGGTTGGATACCCGTGCCACTTAGGCCGTTTCAATGCAAACAACAGCGCCCACGCGCGCTGTCCATTCCGGCTTTGCGGCCTCGCTCGAACTCGGCTTGCCAACCAAGGCGCTTCGGATCACCGCCACATCGCCAATCGTTATTCCGTCTGGACCAAAGCCTGTTGAACTCTTCACGAATTGTGCGCCGGCCGATTTGGCCAGAATGGCGGCGGCCACTTTTTGCTCCCCCGTCAAATCGGCAGCCTCAATGACCACTTTGACCGTTCGCCCTTGGGCCGCGCGACAAGCCGCCTGGAGGTCCTCGACAACGGCGCGGTAGTCGGCAGCGCGCAACCGTCCGATGTTCATCACGATGTCCATCTCGTCGGCTCCAAGGGCGACAGCGCGCCGAACCTCGCCGGCCTTGAATTCGGTGGATATTCCACCCAATGGAAATCCAATCGGAGCGCTTAGGCGAACCTTCGAGTCTCTGAGCGACGAAGCGGCAACCTCGATCCAATCCAGGCCAACGCAGACCGAGTGAAAGCCGCGCTCGACGGCCTCGCGGCAAAGACTGCGGATGTCTGCCTCGCGCGCATCGGGCCGAAGCAACGTGGCTTCAGTTATCGCAGCAAAATCCGAACATTCATCGAGCGGGATCGCCTGGGGGAAGAGCCGGCAGGCACCCTCGGCGATGGCCTGTTGCAAGCGCACACGCCACTCGGCGAATAGGCGTGCGTCGGCCGGTGCCGGCAAATCGCCGCGAGGTGCATCGCTCAACCGCCTGACCACGCGCTCGACCACCTCATGGACCGCTTTTGAAATCTCGTCGGGATTCATTTGATCCATGTTTTTCCTCGCGCCCATGAAGGGCGTTGATCTTGTACTTGGTAGCCTTGCCGGCCACCGAATCCCGTACTCGTTCACGGTCAGCAGGCATTACTCGACACCGACAAGAACGCTTGTGTCAAGAATTGCGACAAGGAGATCGGCTGCATCGCGGCGCCCCGGCAGCTTCAAAAGCTACCAGCAAACCAACGGTCATCTTTCTCACAGGGTCCACTTTGTTGCAGCAAAGTGATTTTTCGCTTCCTGCGCTGCCCGTTCATTTGGTAGTGGATTGTCCATTGAACGTGCGGTCTTGTCATTTCCACGTGTTACGCCAAGATTGACTGTGGGAACTGCCGTGGCCTGGCTTTCTTTTGACCGACGCTTCCTGAAGCAAATAGACTGGTGGCTGATCACCGGGATCCTCGCCCTGACGGCATTCGGCATCCTGGTCATAGACGGAACGACCTATGCCGTAGAATACAGGTCGCACTACGCTCGCCGTCAGATGACGTGGTGGGCCGTCAGTGCTGTGGTTTTTGCTATTCTTGTTCTCCTCGACTACAGCCGATTGATGAAACTGGTCGTCCCAGCCTATCTGATCTGTCTTGCATTGCTAGTGGGGTTGTTGGTCGAGAAGGGCGTTTCGGTCCGGGGCGCCTCGTCGTGGTATGTCGTGGACGGATTCCGTTTTCAGCCGTCGGAGTTCACCAAAATCGCCGTCATCCTGATGGTCTCGGCCTATCTGGCCCGAATCAAAGCCCGCCTGCCGGGCTGGAGAGACATGATCGTCGTAGCTGCTCTCGTTCTCGTGCCCTGCACGCTGATCGCACTTCAGCCCGATCTGGGGACGGCCGCGACTTTCCTGCCGTTGCTGGTAGTGATGCCGTGGGCGGCTGGCGCCGGACGACGGATCTACCTCGTGCTTTTTGGCGTGGTGCTTTTCGCCGTGGCTGTTTATGGGACCGCGGTTATGGCGCGCGGCGGTGATTTCCCCTTTCTGAAACCCTATCAGGAGGGACGGTTGAAAGCTTTCTTTGGGCAATTGCTGCCGAGCCGCGGGGACGAATCTACTGAGGGAGGATTGGCCGACTCCATTCGACAGCGAGAACGTTGGGCACCGCTCCAAGCAAGAATTGCATTGGGCTCGGGCCGCTTGTGGGGACGCGGTTGGCGTTCCGGCACCCAGACGCGGCTCGAGTTTCTGCCGGAAGCCCACACCGATTACATTTTCGCCAGTTGTGGCGAACAGTTCGGTTTCGTGGGCTGCTTATTCGTTCTCGCGCTCTATGCGCTGCTCGTTTATCGCTCGCTCTTTCTCGCTTTGCTTTCCAAGGATTGGGGCGGCTATCTGCTCATCATCGGCTTTCTGACAGTCTTCACCGCACACATCCTGTTGAACATCGGAGTGGCCACCGACATTCTGCCCGTGACGGGGTTGCCGCTACCTTTTCTCAGCAGCGGTGGTTCGTTCCTGCTTACCACCTATATTGGCTTCGCACTGATTGTGAACGTTGGGATGAGAAAGTACATGTTTTGAAACGCGCTCTTTGCATCAGGACGAGATGCGTCCCACCATCGCTCCCCAGTCGCCCATTTTGCGTCCGTAGGCGATATGAACGCCGGCCGCCGACAACACTGCCGCAACGGCGTGTCGTTCGGACCACAAATGTCCCGAGAGGATGACGGTTGCTGAACGGCCCGGCCGCACGAAATTATGAAAATCCCCCGCCAGAAGTCGCATCTTCTCGAACAATATGTTACAAACGATCAGGTCGAAACCCCCTCGGCCTCTGAGAGTGCCACCTTGCCGGAATCGAGCGACGTATTGCGCCACATCGCCTTTGAAGACGCGCACGCGACGGCCGAGACCGTTCAGGCGAATGTTCTCCAATAGGTTTTCGTGCGCTTGAGGATCCACCTCGATTGCCAGTGCCGACTGGGCGCCAAACAGTATCGCACCGATAGACAGAATGCCCGAACCGGCTCCGAGGTCGGCGACGCGCTCGCCGCCACGGATTTCGTGCCGCAAGAGCCGAAGACACAGGCGCGTCGTCTCGTGCAGCCCCGTGCCAAAAGCCATGCCCGGATTGATGACGATTTCGATCATACCAGGCCGCGACAGATTCGGCTTGCTTCGTGCCCGCCAGGGCGGAACCACGTACAGCCCTCGTGCCACACGGAGGCCCCGAAAGCCTCGACGACATTCAGTCGCCCAGTCGTGCTCTTCGACGACCGTCGCCAACAGGCGCAACGGCGATTGCAGTGCGCCTTCGCTACGTTGGATTTCGATCGCCCGGCGAACCCGCTCGATGGCTTGATCCTGTGGCACAAGCGAAGGGAAGAAAGCGACCACTGCCGCCTTGCCCGCGTGGGCGACCGTTGTTTCGTACCAGCCAAGCGCCCCTAAATCCTCGAGCACGGCCGCAAGAGTTTCGGCAGCGATTGCACAGTCCTCCGCCCGTTCGAAAACGGCGTTCAGCGCCCAGTTTTGCATCACTGTCATGTTCCTATCGTTGTGAGAGCCGCACGTTCCCCACCAGACATTTCTGTTGCGCGTTGCTCGATTTCATTCAAGCGTGAAAGAGAAGCGGCGAAATGTGAGACGGGCATCCCGCCGGTGGAAGTTCATAGACAAGATGGCCGTGCCGCCACAGATGACAAACATGATCTACCTGGAAAACGGCGCGAATCTGGAAAAGCGAATCCGACAAGCGGCGGAGCTTTGTCGCGAGGTTTTCGAGCCCGAAATCTTCTCGGTCGGCGAGACGTGGCTCCGACGCGGCATTTTCGACTGCTGGTACTACCAACCCGATCTCGTTCGCGTTGCCATCGAAAGCGATCGAGTCATTGGACTGGCAGTCGGCGACGTTCGGACTCGAAATGACCAGACTTTCGGCAATCTCAAGATCATCGTTGTTCACCCCGATTGTCGCAGTCGCGGGATCGCCACCCAGATGCTGGCCGAGATCGAGCACGCCGTGGCGGACAAGGGAGCGGATCGCATCGTCGTCTGTGATGGTTGGCCGCTTTATTTCTTTGGCGGGATCCATTGTCGTCAGACCGAGGCGCTGATTTTCTTTCACCGACGCGGTTACAGAAGTCTTGGGCATGATTTTCATCTGGAAGCGCCGCTCGCCAAGAACCCCTGGATTGACCTGCCCGATCCGCCGCTGCCGGAAGGAATTACGGTTCGCCGCGCACGGCCCCAAGATCGCGATCGAACCTTGCTGGCCATCGAGGGGATGTTTTCCAAGGCGTGGTGGTTTGAAACCTCGCTGGCGTTTCGATCACCCGAACCGACTATCTATATCGCGGAGCGCGACGGCGAAGTCGTTGGATTTGCCGATTACGACGCAACGAACTATGGCCTGTTTGGGCCGACAGGTGTCCACGAGTCGTTGCGCGGGCGGAAGATCGGTGCGGTTCTCTACCGGCGATGCCTTCGTGACATGCGAGCGTTGGGTTATCCTTATGCCTTGATCCCGACCAATCTTGAGCGGTTGAATTTCTATTACCGCGAAGGTGGAGCGACGATCGGGCGATTGTTTCTGCGGTTTGAGAAGACACTGTAGGAAAACTCAAAATCTCACGCAAGGACGCCAAGACGCAAAGCTCGTGTTCTTTGCGCCTTTGCGGCTTGGCGTGAGAAAGCTAAGTTTCGGGCCATTCGAAATGAGATTGCCACTTCTGCTTCCAGTTCCGCGAAAAATGCAATTCGACAGAGGCTGCCTTGTTATCAATGAGGCGACGCACATCTGCCTGACACCCGGTTGCGGCGACGCGGAACTCGAAGCCGCGAAAGAACTGGGTCAGGCAATAGAGAGCTATGCCCGATGCAGAGTCGCTGTGGATCGTATCAACAGCAATCAGGTTCCCACCCAATGCATCGGTCTGCGTCTCGACGGAAAAGGAAACCGGCAACCGGAAGCTTATGAGCTCCACGTCAGTCGCGAACGGGTTGAGCTCGCTGCCTCAACAAACACAGGGCTTTTCTACGGCGTGCAAACACTGATTCAGTTGGTGCGGCAGTATGGTTGCCGGCTGCCGGCACTTCGAATCGAAGACGAACCCGATTTTCATTATCGCGGGTTCATGCTCGATGTCTCGCGCGGGCGGGTTCCAACGGTCGAAACGCTCAAGTGGCTCGTTCACACGCTCTCGCACTTCAAGATCAACATGCTACAGCTTTACATCGAGCACACGTTTCATTTTCGTTCGCATCCCGAAATCGGCGAAGGATGCAGTCCACTCGAACCCGAAGAGATACTCGAACTCGATCGCTACTGTCGGTCGCGCCATGTCGAACTGGTTCCGTCGCTTCAGTCGTTTGGCCACATGGGTTACATCCTTGGTCTGCCCAAGTTCCGCCATCTCGCCGAGATCGTCCAATTCAAGGATTGGAAGAAAGCCTCGTGGCGGAAGCGCCTGCACGGAATGACCATCACGCCGGTGGACGAAGGCACGTATCGTCTGCTCGCTGACCTTTACGGCGATTTCTTGCCGCTTTTCTCGTCGCGCCTTTTCAACATGAACTCTGACGAAACGTGGGACCTCGGAAAAGGCCGAAGTCGCGCGGCAGCCAGACGAATTGGAATCGGGCGGCTCTATTTGCGCCACATCGAGCGGATCGCCGCCCTGGCGCGCCACCATGGCCGAACGCCCATGATCTGGGCCGACGTTATCTACCAGCACCCCGAGCTGATCTCCGAAGTTCCCAAAGACCTAATCTTGCTCGACTGGGCCTACTCGCATGATTCGCCATTTGATCGCTGCGCGCGGCTAGCCGGGGCCGGGCGATCGTTCTTCGTTTGCCCGGGCACATCGGGCTGGAATCAGGTGTTTAACGACATCTGGAATGCGACACGGAACATCCGGCGTTTTGTTGCGGCGGGCAAACGCTATGGGGCAATCGGTGTGCTCAACACCGATTGGGGCGATTGCGGGCATTTCAACATGCTCGGTTGCTCACTTCACGGCGCCGTCCTCGGTGCGGCGATGTCGTGGAACGAGGGGCAGCCTGACGATAAAACGTTCGACCGCGCGCTCTCGCTCCATGTCTTCGACGATCCAAAAGGTACAATAGGCCGCGCAATCCGCCGGGCGGGAAGTCTAATTCGCCAGAGAACGGGGAAAGATCTCAAGACGTGGGAGCTCTGGGCTTCGCCGATCAAAGAGTGCCGGCCGGGCCACGAGATTCCACCCGACGCCGCGAAGCAGATTGCCACAGCACTGGTAGATGTTACCGAGGCGCTTGTCAACTCCAGTCCGAGAACTCCAGCGGTATTCAACTGGCTGGAAATCTGTTTCGGGATTTCGATGCTTGGTTCTCTGGCCATGCGGGCGTGTGTTGATCACAAGCATCTGGGTATCGGCCCCGGAACCCCTTACACTCGCTTTGGGTATGGAGATTGTGCCAAGAGTGCTTCGATAATGAAGGATTGGTTCAACTCTATTTGGGGAAGACTAAACAAACCGTCAAACCAGAGCGACATTGACCGTGTCTTCATAAGACAGATTCGGAACGCTCGCGCAATGGACGGTCGAAGAAAACACAGTTGATCTTGCGCAGCATGGGCGGTAGGAGTATTGGCGTACGAACCAAACACGCGGGGAAAGGACAACCAATATGGACGGGGTTTCGGAAAAGGAGTACGGCCTTCTCATTGGTGGCCTCTGGCGGAGAGAGGGTGCAACTCGCGAAGTGTACAATCCTTATAACGGAAGCCTTGTCGCAACCGTCCGGCAGGCGACCGCCGAATTGATGGATTCAGCGATTGCGGCTGCTCATAAGGCTTTCGAGAAAACGTGCACCCTGGCGACTTATGAGCGTGCGGCCATCCTCGACCGCATCGTGGCGGGAATCCGCCGCCGCGCCGAGGAGATCGCACGCACGATCACAGCCGAAGCGGGCAAACCGATCGTTCTTTCGCACGCGGAAGTCGAGCGTGGCATCAGCACGTTCGAGACGGCGGCCCGCGAAGTTCACCGCCTCGAGGGCGAAACGCTTCCGCTCGACATCACCCCCGCCGGCAAGGGGCGTTGGGGACTGATGCGGCGCTTTCCGATCGGCCCTGTGGCTGCCATTACTCCGTTCAACTTCCCGCTCAACCTCGTTGCCCACAAGGTGGCGGCGGCGATTGCCGTCGGCAACCCGATTGTGCTTCGACCGGCTTCGCAAACCCCCATTACTTCGCTCCTTCTCGGCGAAATTGCCATGGAGGCGGGGCTCCCCGAAGGCGCCCTGAACGTTGTCCCCTCGCCGGTTGAGCAGGCCGAACAGCTGGTTGCCGACGACCGAATCAAAATGGTTTCGTTCACCGGCAGCGCGGAAGTTGGGTGGCCGCTCAAAACCAAAGCGGGCAAGAAAAAGGTTGCGCTCGAATTGGGCGGCAACTGTGCAGCCATTGTCTCGACCGACGCCGATCTCGATGTGGCGATTTCTCGCCTCGCTGTCGGCGCTTTTGCTTATGCTGGTCAGATCTGTATCTCGCTCCAGCGGTTGTTTATCCACCGATCCATTTACGACGAGTTTCTCGAAGGCTTTCTACCCCATGTGGATCGCGAGGTTGGGGTCGGCAATCCGACGGACGAGAGCGTGATTTGCGGCCCGATGATTACCCCCGACGACGCCAATCGGGTCGGACAATGGATCGAGGAAGCCATCCGAGGCAATGGTCAACGGCTGCTCGGAGGGCGACGCGAAAACAATGTGCTGTGGCCGACCGTGTTGGCCAACGTCCCGACGGCAATGAAAATCAGCGCACTGGAGGTTTTCGGCCCCGTCGTGATAGTCTCGCCTTACGACGCTTTCGATCGGGCAATCGAGATGGTCAACGATTCGCGCTACGGGTTGCAGGCCAGCGTTTTCACACGCGACGTCAACCGAATTCTTCAGGCATTCGAGCACCTCGATGTCGGAGGCGTCATCGTGAATGACTACCCGATGTTCCGTGCGGACAACATGCCCTTCGGCGGGGTCAAGGATTCCGGGTTCGGTCGCGAGGGAGTCAAATACACGATGCAAGAAATGACCGAGCCGAAATTGCTTGTCCTTAACCTCGAAGAAGGTCGGTAGGCCCGACTTCCGAATCTGTCGCCAGGGCAATTTATGGATGTTCGTAGAATTGGTTGACAGGTTGTTGATGCATTGGGCGCGTTGTAAGGGCCGTAACATCCTGCGCCCCTAGACATGTCAACCAGATGTACGAGATTGAATAGGAACGAGTGCATCTCAATTTTGCCTGGGTTTGTTGGTTCGGGACCTTGGAAGGTGAAGGAACATGGGGGAAACCCTTCTCGACCGAAGGGTTCTCCCCCATGCCCCCTTCCGAAGACTTT
>Ga0315280_10001069_pt1 | contig 48627 bp, 36 predicted proteins | sample YL17G06_40_MG_FD_203697 | JGI IMG/M metagenome (GOLD analysis project Ga0315280, IMG submission 203697) | Sediment microbial communities from Yellowstone Lake, YNP, Wyoming, USA - YL17G06_40 | ecosystem: Environmental > Aquatic > Freshwater > Lake > Sediment | place: USA: Wyoming | collected... | reverse complement strand
TTCTCTGTGCAGCCGAACATCGAATTGACGAGCACTGCCGCTAATGCCACAGGCTGGATAATACAGAAGTGCATCAGCCACACATTCGACGTTGAAGTCGACCTTACCAACGTAACAAACTTGTACGGCTTCAGTTTCACCCTGACCTATGACGCACTACACCTTGAGACAGACGTACAGAAAGTAACATTCAAATCCGCGTTCCCACCGCCATACGAAACTCTGTCGGTAACGGTCGTGCAAGGCACGATAACAGTGTCTCTGATGAGACCGTCTGAGAAGCCAGGAGTATGCGGCGCAGTCGTTCCCGCAGTGGATATAATATTCCACACCATCGACGATGTACCTGGAGAAGAAGCAGATGGCGTGATTCCAACAACGAGCATATCGCAGATATATCTGGACGCTGCAGAGGTATATGTCAAATGTCCAAGCCCTGCAACATACTACCTTGGATTTGATCTGCTCTCGCCCGTGCGATTCCTAACATACTACTTCAAACCGAGCTCATTCGACTTGAACCTTGACTGCGTCGTCGACATACAAGACCTGAAAGTGCTGCTTCCCTACTACGGCACAACTACGGCAGTAGGCGGCTACGGTGACCTATACTTAGACGGTGCCCAATTGGTGGACATCTTCGACTTCGTCAGCATTGCAAAACACTTCGGTCCAGTCGACCCATAAGCAGAAAACTCTAACATGCAGAATTCCTTACTCCCCTTTTTTTGTTTTGATTAACATCTTGAACCTGTAGTTAGCGTAGCTTTATCCAGTTTCAGCGCGAATCTTGGTTGGTGTAAAGTTTATTTAGTAGAGATAAGAATGTTTGAGCGCAAGGAAGTTGGAGAACTTGAAAAAGAGAGGGCTGAAGTTCCTGCTGAGCGCGTGTGCGTTCTTGTTGGTAATCTCGCTTATGGGCATGATCGCAACTGGGGCGCAGCAGGCCACTGTGCGCGTGGTTCCAGAGTCCAACACGGTTCCAGACGTGGGTTTGACTTTAACCGTGAAGGTAGCGGTCGAGAACGTTGAAGACCTCTTCGGCTTGGAGTTGAAGCTGTACTACCCGAACGACGTCCTCAACGGAACCGAGGTTGCGGAAGGGTCTTTTCTCAAGGCAGATGGAAATCCCACGGTCTTTCTCGTGTATAACTTCACTGACGGCTACAACGCCACCTATGGCCTTCTAAACGTCCTCTGCTTTCGCACAGGAGACATGCCAGGTGTGAGCGGAAACGGAACCTTGGTGACAACCACCTTCACGTCCACGTCGAGGTCGACAGGTGGAATGGAAATTTTGCACCTCGCAGACGTGAAGCTCAGCGACTCCAACTTGACTCTCATTTCTTCCACCGTGGCTGACGGTGAAGTTATGGTGATTCCCGAGTTCCCAGCAGCTCTGATTCTGCCATTGTTAATAGCCTCAACCATGGTGGCTATCACGTTGCGAAAGACAATAAGTAACAGTAGAGTAAAATTCCAGAGCGTTTAAATAACCTGCAGCGAAACTAATTCTAGCGTCAGGGGAGATAGAGAAATATATGTGGAAAAAGGTTACATTCGTAGCGCTTTTTATAGTGTTCTTATCATCTACACTTCCTCTTCACCAGGCGATGGGACAGGCCACAACCCTCAGCGTCCAGCCGACGAACAGTTTCGGCATTAACCTGGGCGATACGTTTTCAATAAACATAACCGTTTCGAACGTAATTGACTTGGACGGTTGGCAATTCAACCTTTACTATGAATCCGCGGTTCTGAACGCAACCAGCTACAGTGAAGGGCCGTTTCTCCAAACGGGCGGCGCTACGACATTTTTCTCTGTGATTAACTTCACAGACCATTACGACGCCACCTTCGGCGTCGTCGGGCTCAATTGCCTTCGCTTCAGCATCCCTACCGGAGTGGACGGAACCGGAACCCTCGCTACCATCGCATTCAAGGCCGTTGGCTCCGGACCGTCCGTTCTACACTTTGGTGACGCATTTTTGCCCATGAAGCTCTTCAACTCTACAAATCACCTCATCCCGTTCACGCCGATTGACGGAGCAGCCTATGTGGGAGCTGTCGACGTGGCCATCGGCCAAATCGACCTTCCATCAAGCATTCCTCAAGGTTCGATGGCCCTCATCAACGTAACAGCCCAAAACAGAGGTCAACCGACGGAAACCTTCGACGTGACCCTGTCCGCTGACAGCAGCGTCATTGGAACACAAACAGTGATTAACCTGCCCGGAGGAGGAAGCCAAATCCTGACCTTCGCGTGGGACACGACGCCATGGCAAATAGGACAATACACTTTAACAGCCACAGCAACAGCGATTGTAGGCGAGATAGACTACAACGATAACACCCTCAGCGTCGACGTCTACGTGGGCACAATAGACATAGCCATAACAGGCGTCAACACGAAAACCTCGATACCAGCAGGATTCAACGGAACGGAAGTCGACGTGACCATTGAGAACAGCGGCCAAGCAACAGAAACGTTCAACGTCACACTATCCGTCAACTCACAGTCTGTTGACAGCCAAACAACAACCCTCAATCCAGGAACCAGTGGAACAGTTGCTTTATGGTGGAACACGACAACCCTAGGTTACGGCACCTACACCGTGCAAGTCTTCATCCCTCCACTCCCATTCCAAATGGACACGTCAAACAACAACTTCACGACAACCGCCGTAGTCACGATTCCAGGCGACCTCAACGGCGACTTCAAAGTCAGCCTTGCAGACTTGGTCATTCTTGCGCAGGCCTACGGCTCCAGACCCAGCAATCTCAACTGGAACGCCAACGCAGACATAGACGGCAACGGTGTAGTAGGTCTCACAGACCTGGTGAACCTGGCAACGCACTACGGAGAACAATTCCCATAGTGATGCACGCCGCAATATTCAGTTCTAAAACTGGCAAGCGCTACCTCATAAGCCTCGCTCTTCAGGACGGGGAACTCTAATGAAAGCTTACGCCCTGTTGCTCATCGCGTTAATTCTGACCTGTGTACCAGCAATCACACTGGACAAGAGCACGCCTGATGGCAACTCTCTCTCGCGCGCTTCCAAGAACGGCCCGACCGACAGCACCTTTGGCCACAATTTCAACTCGACGGTTCAGGTGTTCAACGGCAAAAACCAATATACGACCGTCGCACTCGACAGCCAACTAGACCTAACATGCACTACCGCCGACTCCTCAACAATAGTCAACCCTCCCCCTCAAATCAAGAACAAAATAGATTCCAACCTGCTGAACCTGACAGGGCTCATGGCAAAAGGCTACCTTCAGAACAATCAGACTGACATCATAGTGTCAGTGTCAAACGAAAACTCCCTTACGAACCAAGAAGAAAACGGAGCCCTGACCAGTCTGACAGACCATGCACAGATGCTGTACACGAGTAAACTCTCCAGCGGCAACGTGAATTTTCTCGCAGCACACCTGAACTACGCAGCAATCTTCGACCTGGCCGAAACCTCCCAGATAACTCACATCTGGCTTGACCGCGAGTTTCAGATGTGCCTAAATCAGAGCGTCAGCCTCATAAAAGACCCAGTAGGATGGGCCCAAATAGAAACATCCTACAACAGAAGCATAGACGGCTCAGGCGTAACAATCGCCGTACTGGATACGGGGATCGATTCAAGCCACCCCGACTTCTATTTCTCCAACGGCACATCCAAAATCACAGCCTCAGCGTCCTTCACAGGAGAATCAATCGTCGACAGAGTCGGACACGGCACTCACGTAGCAAGTATAGCGGCGGGAACAGGAGCAGCCAGCCAAGGCCAGTACACGGGCGTCGCGCCTAATGCAACGCTCCTCAACGTTAAAGTCCTGAACAACCACGGAGCAGGCGCAGAAAGCTGGGTAATAAGCGGAATCCGGTGGGCAGTCGACAACAACGCGAGCATAATTAACATGAGCTTCGGAAGCGACACCAGCAGTGACGGAACAGATCCCCTGTCAAACACGGTAAACTGGGCAACGCAGCAGGGCGTAGTCTGCATCGCTGCAGCCGGAAACTCCGGGTCCACAACCTATGCCACAGGCAGCCCAGGTGCCGCCGAGTCAGCAATAACAGTAGGCGCCTCCACGAAAGACGACGTTGTCGCCCGCTTCAGCTCAGCAGGCCCAACGGACGACAACAGGATAAAACCCGACGTCGTCGCCCCAGGCGTCGAAATAGCGGCCGCACGCGCCGCAGACACAAGCATGGGAACACCCGTTTCCCAATACTACACGATTGCCTCTGGAACTTCCATGGCAGCGCCCCACGTGGCAGGTGCAGCAGCACTGCTTCTGAACGCTCATCCCTCATGGACACCATCCCAAGTCAAAATGGCATTCGCCAACTACGCCAGAGACCTTACGGCAAGCGTGCTACAGCAGGGCTCGGGCAGAATAGACGTGTACAGAGCGGTCACCGCCCCCATCCTCGCAAACGCGAGCATCAGCTTCGGCACAGTAAACTCCAACGAAACACGCAGCTCAAGACTGACGCTGCAAAACATGGCGGACAGCACACTCAACGTGACCCTGGACGCGAAGACCTGGAACCTCCTGAGCGGAACAAACTACCAGACAGCGTCCCTGACCTCTGGAAGCCTCACTCTTTCTGCAGGCGCCACAGGCGAGATAGAGCTAGACCTCAACACCAGCGTCGACCTGCCAGGAGGCTTCTTCGAGGGAATAATCACCGTCACCTTCAACATGGAAAACATCCGAATACCCTTCTTCTTTGACCAGCTCCCAGGCAGAGTTCACGATGTCTCCATAATAAAAGCCGTGCCCTCCAAGACAGTTGCAAGCGGCAACGCAACCGTCGACGTGACCGTGACAAACCAAGGCGACTACACAGAAACCTTCAACGTGACAGCCTACGCAAACACGACAACATTAGGAACTATGCAGACGACTCTGACAAGCGGAAGTAATGCAACGCTCACCTTCACATGGGACACCGCAAGCTTTCCAAAAGGCAACTACACCCTGAGTGCCATTGCCCCGCTAGTTCCAAACGAAACAAAAAACACGGACAATCCTCCCATAACCGGCTGGGTCATCGTAACCATTACCGGCGACCTTGACGGCGACTTCAAAGTCGGGCTAACAGACCTGAAGATCCTAGCAGCAGCCTACAACTCCAAACCCGGAGACCCAAACTGGAACCCCAACGCCGACGTAGACAATGGCGGCACAGTCAACCTACCAGACCTCTTCGCACTGTGCCAACACTACGGCCAACAATGTCCATAACGACACGGCCGGTGGGATTATGTTACAAAACTGGCGTGCGCATGGCAATCTTGCTTCAACCCCGTTCTTTCTCTATCGCGAACGCTTCTCCCGCCTTCAAATGGCTGAGGTGTAGAGCTTTCCTCTAGTATTTACCTAGGTAACGTTTAATTTAACGCTTGAACAATAACTGTATAGGAAAAGAGGCGGGCGAATGAAAAAAGAAACTATCGTCAGTCTCGCCTTAATTGCGTTGTTCTTGACGTCAGTGTTTCCCCTGAATAATCTCTCAGGCGCTTCTCGCGGCAGCCTTAGAGTTTATGGGGCACAGTCTGCTGTAGACCCAGTGGACTGGTGGCCGATGTTTCACCACGACCTAACCCACACGGGATATTCAACTTCAACGGCACCAAACACAAACCAAACCCTATGGAATCACACCACAAGCAGCGTGGAGTCTTCTCCTGCCATTTCCGACGGCATAGTCTTCGTGGGCTCAGATGACTACAAGGTTTACGCTTTGAACGCTTCAACGGGTGCTCTGAAATGGAACTACACAACTGGTGGTTCCGTGTATTCCTCTCCTGCCGTGGCGAATGGCATCGTTTACGTTGGCTCATTAGACTACAAGGTCTATGCTTTGAACGCTTCAACGGGTGCTCTGAAATGGAACTACACAACCGGCAACTGGGTGACTTCTTCTCCTGCTGTTGCCGGCGGCATAGTCTACGTAGGTTCAACTGACTGCAAGGTTTACGCTTTGAACGGTGCAACAGGCGCGTACATTTGGAGCTACACAACCAGCGGTAGCATCTACATGTCTTCTCCTTCTGTTGCCGGTGCCAACGTCTACGTTGGCTCTTATGATCACAGGCTCTATGCCTTGAACGCTGCGACAGGCGCATACATATGGAACTACACGGCAGGCAGCTCCGTAACTTCTTCTCCTGCTGCAGTCGGTGGTATAATCTTCGTAGGCTCAACTGACGGCAACGTTTATGCATTGAACGCCTCGACCGGCATTCTCGTGTGGAGCTACACAACAGGCGGCTATGCGTCGTCTTCACCCGCTGTCGCCGGTGGAACAGTCTTCATAGGTTCAACTGACAGCAGGGTTTATGCTTTGAACGCCTCAACGGGCGCTCTCATATGGAGCTACCTAACAGACAGCTATGTGGCTTCTTCTCCTGCTATCGCTGACGGCGTGGTCTTCGTAGGCTCAATGGACGGCAAAGTTTATGCTTTTGGTCAGCGTCTTTCTGTATCCATCTCGCCCAGCTCTGTCTTGATGGACTTTGGTCAGTCTCAACTCTTCACGTCAAACGTGATGGGTGAAACGTCGCCATACACGTATCAATGGTGTTTGAATGGTGCCCCTGTTTCTGGCGCCACCAGCCCGACTTGGACTTTCACTCCAACCTCAACGGGCTCCTACAACATCTATGTGAACATCACAGATGCATTAGGCCATGTTGCAACGTCTGACACCGTTCAAGCTACAGTGAATTTGCAACCCTCCGTTAGTGTCTTGCCTGCTTCTGCTACATTGGATGTCGGCCAGTCGCAGTTGTTCACTTCAAACGTCTCCGGAGGCACACCTCCTTACTCGTATCAATGGTATCTTAACAGCACCACGGTCTCAGGTGCCACTTCCAGTAACTGGACCTTTACACCTGCATCCGCAGGTTCATACACCGTCTACTTGAAAGTCACAGACTCGGTAAACGCTGTTGCAACGTCTGGCACCGTTCCAGTCACCGTAAACGGGCCACTTTCAGTCAGCATAGCGCCCAGCTCAGCTACCATGGATGTGGGACAATCGCAGTTGTTCACTTCCACAGTCTCCGGCGGTACTTCACCCTTCACGTACCAGTGGTATGCGAATGATGTTGCTGTCTCAGGCGCCACAAACGCCGCATGGGCTTTCACTCCTAGCTCTTCAGGGTCTTACAACGTCTACGTCAACGTGACAGACAACGTCAGATTCAAGGCAAAATCTAACATCGCAAGCATTGTGGTCAATCCCGCACTTTCAGTTAGCGTTTCGCCATCTGCTGTAGTTATGGATGTTCACCAGTCTCAACTCTTCACTTCAAGCATCACGGGCGGTACTTCCCCGTACACGTATCAATGGTACTTGAATAGTACTTCCGTGCCTGGCGCCACCGACACTACTTGGAATTTCACGCTAGCCTCCGCAGGGACCTACACGATCTATGTGAGAGTCAACGACGGCGCCGGAGCGCAGACAACGTCTAACACTGCGACAGTGAATTTTCAGCTTTCTGTCAGTGTCTTGCCTGCTTCTGCTACGTTGGATGTTGGTCAGTCGCAGTTGCTCACTTCAAACGCATCGGGCGGCGCCACTCCGTATTCGTGTCAGTGGTACCTTGATGAAAGTCCTGTTGTTGGAGCCACAAGTCCGACCTGGATTTTCGCTCCAGCCTCGTTTGGTTCTTATATGGTCTATGTGAACGTCACTGATGCATTAGGAGCTGTTGCAACGTCTGGCAATGTCTCAGTCACTGTGAACGGGCCACTTTCAATCAATATGGCGCCTAGCTCAGTTACTATGGATGTGGGACAATCGCAGTTGTTCATTTCCACAGTCTCTGGCGGTACATCGCCGTTCTCGTACCAGTGGTATTCAAATGGCACAGCAGTTCTAGGCGCCACGAGTTCTAGGTGGAACTTCACGCCAAGTTCTTCGGGTTCCTACACCGTCTACGCCAACGTAACTGACAGTGTCGGTTTCATAGCAAAGTCCAACATTGCAACAGTCGCTGTCAATCCAGCCCTCTCTGTCGCGGTTTCGCCCACCTCGATAGTCATGAATGTTGGTCAGTCCCAGGTATTCGCTTCAAACGTCTCCGGAGGCACACCTCCTTACTCGTGTCAGTGGTATCTCAACGATGCCCCGGTCTCAGGTGCCGCCTCTGGCAACTGGACCTTCACGCCGACATCCACAGGCTCTTACACCGTGTATGTAAAAGTCAACGACACCATCGGAATGCAGGCAACGTCTAACACCGCGCACGTGCAAGCGGGAATCTCTGATGTAGCCGTCACCAACGTTACGTCTATCAAAACTGTGATTGGCCAAGGCTACGGCGGAAACATAACAGTAACCGTCCAAAACCAGGGCAACTTCACCGAAACCTTCAAGGTCACAGTCTATGCCAACACAACTTCTGCCGCGTCACTGAACGTCACATTGTCTAGCGGAAACTCGACACACATCACCCTCACTTGGAACACCACCGGCTTCGTCTATGGCAACTACATTATGAGCGCTTACGCTTGGCCCGTTCCCGGCGAAACGGACACGGCAAACAACAACGGCACAGACGGCTTGACAGTCGTGACCGTACCAGGCGATCTCAACGGCGACTTCACGGTCGGGCTTTCTGACTTAGTCATCCTGGCGAACGCTTACGGCTCCAGACCAGGCGATTCCAAGTGGAACGTCAACGCAGACATGGACGGCAACGGCACAGTAGGCCTCACCGACCTGGTAATACTGGCAACGCACTACGGACAACACAACCCATAAACCTCATAAATGGCTCCTATCTGCGCACTTCTTTTCTTCTCTATAGAGTTCCATGTGCCGCAGCTTTCGTTTTCGCATAAGAAGACTGATCCCATCTCCTAAGAAACCTTCGTCTGTAACCAGCTCTAGTTTGGAGCCTAGCTCGTGCGAGGATGGCACCTGTGACGGGCGCGCGCGACTGGAAGCTTCTTTCACAAATCTTTTTAACGCGGCAAGTTGATTCAGGAGTTTGGCAAGGGAATCAGGTTGTCTAGGAAAACTGTTTCTGCCATAATGATATCTTTGTTGGTGTTGGGCGCGCTAGCTTTAGTGTTCAACGTTCAACCAGCCAAGGCAAGCGGAACAGTTTACATACGGACCGATGGCTCAATAGACCCGCCTGACGCTCCTATCTATACCGCAGACAACATTACCTACACCTTAACTGGCAACATCACCGCCGATGCCAACGGAATTGCGATTGAGAGAGACAACATTGTGATTGATGGAGCAGGCTACGCTGTGACGGGAAGCGGAAGTGGGAACGGAACAACGCTTACGAAAAGGAGCAACGTGACAGTAAGAAACATGACGACAAAAAACTTCACCTATGGCATTTATCTCGACTCTTCTTCTAATAACACTTTGTCTGGCAACTACGTCGCAAACAATGAGGCTGGCATCGAGCTCTACTCTTCTTCTAACAACACTTTGTCTGGCAACTACGCCGCAAACAACGTGTATGGCTTTGGGCTCTACTCTTCTTCTAATAACACTTTGTCTGGCAACAACGTCACGGCAAACCAAGAGGATGGCTTTGGGCTCTACTCTTCTCCTTACAACACTTTTTATGGCAACGTGTTGGTACGCAACGGGTACAGCCTTGACGTCGGGGGCTCTGTTTTGAGCGACTTTTTGCAGTCGGTTGACACTTCAAACCTCGCGGATGGTAAGCCGGTTTACTACTTCGTGAACCAGTCGGACTTGGTGGTGAACACTGATGCGTATCCGGAGGTTGGGTACTTGGGTTTTGTCAACTGCGTCAACGTGACCGTACAAGGGCTGAACCTAACAAACAACGGTCAGGGACTCCTTCTTGCATTCACAAACGACTCAAAAATCACTGGCAACAACGTCGCAAACAACTATGATGGCATTGTGCTCTTCTATTCTTCTGGAAACACTTTGTCTGGCAACAACGTCACAAACAACGTGTATGGCGTTAAGCTCAGCTCTTCTTCTAACAACACTTTGTCTAGCAACAACGCCACGGCAAACAACCAAGTTGGCATTATATGCCTCTCTTCTTCTGATAACACTTTGTCTGGCAACTACGTCGCAAACAACGTGTATGGCGTAGGGCTCAGCTCTTCTTCCAATAACACTTTCTCAGGCAACAATGTCACAAACAACGTGTATGGCGTTGGGCTCTACTATTCTTCTGACAACAGTGTTTTTCATAACAGTTTTGTGAACAACACAATGCAGGCTTACGTGGATGGCTCGGACAACACGTGGAATGATGGGTTCCCTTCTGGTGGCAACTACTGGAGCGATTACCATGGCACAGATGTTTCTAGAGGCCCTTATCAGAATGAGACTGGAAGCGACGGGATAGGCGACACGCCATACGTCATTTATGGGAACAATCGGGACAAGTTTCCACTCATGAAGCCATATCCTTGGGCTGCACATGATGTTGGAGTAACGAGTGTTGCAGAATCCAAAAACATTGTGGGACAAGGATACAACGCTTCCATCAACGTAATAATTTTCAATTACGGCGATGACACAGAAAATGTCAACGCCACAATCTATGCAAATCAAACTGCAATCGGCGAAACACACAATGCCGAGCTAACAAGTGGAAACTTCACGGTTATGAGATTCACTTGGAACACGACAGGCTTTTCGAAGGGGAACTACGCCATAAGCGCTCGCGCAGAGCCTGTTCAAGGCGAAACAGACACATCTGACAACACGCTTGCAGACGGATTGATAACAGTAACGATTCCTGGCGATCTTGATGCCAACCTTCAAGTCCAACGTGCAGACATAGTCATTCTTGCTAGCGCCTACGGCTCAAGACCGGCCGACCTGAAATGGAACCCGAACGCGGACGTGAACGACAACAACGTCGTAGATCTCCTGGACCTTGTCCTCCTCGCCAACCACTACGGACAACACTACCCATGACTTCGCCTTTTTCTCTGAAAAACCAACGTGCACTAGAGCGCGCGCTCCTTCGGGACTTGATGAACAAAGAAGTTCAGAAACAGAAGAAAGTAGACGTATTTCAACCATGAAACACGCTTGGTTATGCTCAATAGTTTTATGTTGCGATAGAACTTTCTTCTATAGGTTGGTATAGCAAATACTTAATTCAAACAGCGACATAGCAGCATATTGACTCTGCTGGGAGAAGGGAGCGCAGTAGTGCAAGAGCGACTTATTACGATGCAATATTCTAAGTGCTTCACAATACTTTCAATTCTAGTTTTAAGCCTAATAATTGCAAATGTAAAAATAAATCCTGTTCATGCTACTACCACAACAACATTTCAACCTACAGCTGATACTTGGATTGATGAACAATCTCCAGATGCTTTATATCTTCCCAATTGGGTTCTAAAAGTTGCAGTTTCTAACACTGGTGGCACCCAACAACGTGAAAGATCACTTCTCAGATTTGATATTAGTTCTATTCCAGCAGGTTCTCAAATACTCAGTGCCACTTTGTCATTGTTTTATTTTGACTCCATAGATAGTCCTTATGGAAGAACTTATTGGGCATATAGACTAACTCAAACTGCTTGGGATGAAAATCTTACAAATTGGAACAATTATAATGGAACCAATGCTTGGACAACAGCAGGTGGAGATTACACCACAAAGGATGGAGCAAGCCAAACTGTCCCCAGATATTTCAGTTGGATGAGTTGGACTGTTACTAATCAAGTAGAAACTCAATATTCTTCTGGAAGTGGAACTGCTAACTTCATCATAAGAGATGGCACAGAAAGTGTTGGTGATAACATTTCAGTAGGATGTGAGTTTATCTCAAAGGAAAGTGTCACTTCGGTCAGTCCTTCGGTCAGTCTTGAACCAATCCTTACTGTAGAATATTCAACATACAGTGTTACCATTAGCGCACACTGCAACACTGACGGCTCTGAACTCAGCGTGGGTATTATCGAAGACGGGTCACCCACCGGCTACAGTACACCCCACACATTCTCTGACCTTACAGGCACACACACGTTCACGATTCCAGGCAACGACTCGAGTGGTCACCCGTTCAAGAACTGGAACACGGGTGAAGTAACCACAACCATTAGTGTATCTTCTGGAGGAACGTACACCGCTTATTATCAGGCAGTGCCCTCCGATTTGAACGGTGATGGAACGGTTGGCCTTGCAGATCTTGTTATCTTGGCGCAAGCCTACAGCTCCAGACCAGGGGATCCAAACTGGAACCTCGTTGCAGACATAGACGGCGACGGCCTAGTTGGCCTCTCAGACCTTGTGATACTGGCCCAGCACTATGGACAATAACAGCTTTAGATAGGTAGAGCTTTTCGTGCGCCAACTAACACTACGTTTGAAAGGCATGCCTAGACGGAAGATGCTTCCTAATTTTCTTCCTTTGAGGAGTTGCGGATTCTCTTCAAGAAAAGCGTAGCGTTCCACTATCGCGCGCGCTATCGCCTTGCAGATTTCGAGAAGTTCCAAGATACTTTCACACGAGAGACATTTCACATTATAAGGACATTGCTCTGCAAACCATGAAGAAACAGAGGGTGTCTAGCACAACAGAAGAAAAGAACGAGTAGAACAATCTTCTCAGCGCGCGCTCAACACGGCATTGTTAGGGACAGAATACGTATAGAAGACGTTTCCATAAAGGATAAATGAGCGCGCCAGAAATCCCATTTGGAAGAGAGAAGAGATGAATGGAAGAATCGTTTCGTTATTTCTGCTTGCAATGTTGTTCTTTTCTCTCACAGTGGTTGATGTCAAAGGTAACGGAAATGTATGGATTGAAACGGCCTCAATGCACGTGGAGAGGGCTTACGACACCGCAACCTTGCTTAAGGATGGGCAGGTTCTTGTGGCTGGTGGAATGCGTAACAGTAGCAATAGCGACAATGGGCTGTCACTTGGCACAAACTCGTGCGAGTTGTACGACCCTTCTACTGGCAGTTGGAGTGTGACTGACTCTCTGCACGACAACAGGTTCGGTCATACGGCAACTTTGCTAAATGATGGAAGAGTGCTTGCAGTGGGAGGAATGATAAGCCAACGATTAGGCATGGCTTCCTCGTGTGAACTGTATGATCCGGCAACAGGTACATGGAATCTAACTCACAGTCTGAATATTCCAAGATACTTTCACACTGCCACCTTACTGTCGGATGGAAAAGTTTTGGTCGCTGGGGGTCATAATGGTAGCGCCAGAGTCCTTGAATGTGAACTATATGACCCTACAAACGGCGTGTGGACCTTCACAGGCGCAATGAACGTAGGCAGAACTGTTGCTGCATCCGCATTACTGGCAAATGGAATGGTTCTTATTGCCGGCGGCCTTGACGAATCATTAGGTGCAACGTCGATATGCGAGCTTTATGATCCATCAACAGGAACTTGGAGATATACAAAGCCAATGAATGTGGCAAGAGCGTGGATGCAAAACGGAGCTGTTCTTCTTCAAAATGGGAGTTTTCTTGTTACTGGTGGAGGGGACGGCTTTACGACGAGCTTCGCCTCTTGCGAACTCTATGACCCGAACACAGAAACATGGACTCTCACAGGTTCACTCAACTTTGCGAGTTGGGGACACACAGCCCTTCTTCTATCAAATGGACAAGTGCTTGTCGTGGGTTGGCGCTACTGCGAGGCCTATGACCCCGGAACTGGGGCGTGGACTATCTTGGCACAGACGTTATACAATACGGTATTGGGCACTGCGACCCTGTTAACAGATGGTCGTGTTCTTGCGGCAGGAGGATTAGTTTACCTCGAACCCATCACATCTTGCGAACTATTTACTGTGGGCGCTCATGATGTTGCAGTCAGACACGTGGAGCCTTTCAAGACTGTGGTGGGGCAGGGAACCACATTGCCCTTCAATGTAACAGTGGCAAACATGGGAGACTACCCTGAAGAATTCAACGTCACTCTCTACTGTAACGCAACAGCCACGTTACCTAACTTCATTCTGGGCGCTGTCATAACGCAAACAGTCTCCTTGGAAAGTGGAAACCCTACAACAATCACCTTATTGTGCGACACCACTGGCTTTGCTTACGGCAACTACACCATCAACGCCGTTGCTGGACCGGTTTCGGGCGAAACAAACACTGGAGACAACACGTTATCAGACGGCACCATACTCGTAACGATTCCAGGTGACTTGGACGGCGACCTAAAAGTCACACTTTCAGACTTGGTGATACTGGCGAATGCCTACGGATCCAAGCCTGGCGATATTAAGTGGAACCCTAACTCGGACATAAACGGTAATGGCAAGGTGGACCTAGCTGACCTTGTCACAATGGCCATCCACTTCGGGCAACACCACCCCTAGCCGCGTTCCAGCGCGTAAATCACGCTATACGCTTTTTCATCTACACTTGTGCTGCGGACAATTTGAAAAGAATTTAGTGTAAACGTGTTCGCATATCAATCTAGCCCGCGCAATAAGCGGTTATGCAACGCCAGTTCCAGGCGAAACAGACACGGCAGACAACACACTCAAAGAAGGCGGGGAGTCCTTCTTTTTCAAGCATGGCAAAGTTAGCGCGCCCTAATAGAAGATTCTTCTAGGACACTGTTCCACAAACTGTAAATAGATTAACTTCCTAAAAGATTCTGCTTTCATGAGGAGAATGGTAGGGAGGGAGAAAGGAGAAGGGGGAATACACCATCCTACCACTCTGTCTCACACATCTCATGTCCTTTTGATGCATTCAAGGATTTAACCCTTAGCCTCTTTTTGAGGAGAAAGCATGCTGTTGGTGCTATCTGTCTTGTTTCAGTGCGCACGTCAACAAGAACGAATGGAAGATAATTCCAGAAAGTTTAAATCAACTGCATCACTTAACTGTTGAACACTGAAAAATGATAAGGGAGAAGGAGAAATGAAACAGATCAAAGGATTAACTCTGATTCTCGCTCTATTAATGCTCATCTCACCACTGCTCGTCTTGAAATCAACAACATTCGCGGCTAATCCTGTCTACCTCAGTGTGGAACCCATTGCGACCCCACCTCTGACGAACCTTAACGCAAGCATTAACGGCTTGGAAACGCCTCCCACACCGTCCCCGGTGGGCCAAAACTTCACGGTGAGTGTACATTTGAGGGGTGCAACCGCCGCGAACGTTCCAGCCGGCATGTCAGGTGTCGAAGTTCACTTCTACTTTGGCAACATATTGGCTTATGCGGTACCCACCGGTTACATTGACGCGCTGGGAACCACGGGCGGAGTGCTGAAAGGGCCTCAGAACAAGCTCTTGTACGGTGTTTCCGCAGGGTTCTACGATGCAGCAGGTAACCAGTTGAATCCGCCCGACACCACCGGAGCCGTGCGCTACGAGGCGGCAGCTGCCTCGACGGCTGGAGGATGGAACGGTGCGGATGGCTTGGTGGCGAACATAACGTTTCAAATCATAAAGCAGCCGCAGAGCAGCAGCAGTGAGCAGACGGTGAGTTTTGAGTTGGCAAACGACTTCACGGATCTAAGCGACGCCAACGCTGCCCCTGTAAGCCACGACAATATTCCTGGAACTTTGACGATTGACGCGACACCCGGGACGGGCCAGCAACGTTACAGTTTGACGGTTAACGTTGTTGGAAACGGTACTGTCACACAAAACCCTGCAAGCGCAACCTACTTGGACGGCACCATCGTCACTTTGACGGCTGTTCCGGGCTTTAACTGGACGTTCCAAGGTTGGAGCGGCGATTTAACTGGTGCGCAGAATCCAGCAAGCATCACAATGAACGGAAACAAGACCGTGACTGCCACGTTTGTCGTTGCGCAATACTACAGTTTGACCGTGAACGTTGTTGGAAACGGTACTGTCACCCAAAACCCCGCCAGCGCAACCTACGTCAGCGGCACCAACGTTACACTGACCGCTAATCCAGACGTGAACTTCACATTCTCCGGCTGGAGCGGCGACCTGACAGGATTGCAGAATCCGGCAAGCCTAATAATGGACGCAAACAAAACTGTCAACGCAACTTTTGCCAAAGGCATGCCAGGAGATCTTAACCATGACGGCCATATTGACTTACATGACTTGGCAGTTTTTGCCCAAGCATGGCATTCGCGCCCAGGCGACCCCAACTGGAACCCAGAATGCGATATTGCCAAACAAGGCGTAATCAACTTGGTTGACTTCGTCACTTTCGCAATCTTCTACGGCAAGGAATTGCAGCCCTAGCCTGAGGGCACACAGCAAACCAACATCTCTTCTCTTTTTTTGCTATTCCTACAGGGCCTCGACAGAGAAACGCAAAAAATTAAAAGCCTGTTCAGTCCATTACTATTTTGATTGTGAATGTCCTTCATCATCCGTGAGAAGTGGGTATGGATAATCATTGGTATGTGCATATTGGTAATGGTTTGCCCGTACCTGTTGATGTGGGTGATTATACAGCTGCCTGAAGCGTTGCGGGCTTCTCTTGTCTGGCTCATCATTCTCGGATGGGGAATCGCAGGAGGCTACAAAGATTGGCTGATGGACGGCGAAAAGAGGAAGCAACCCCCCCCCCCAGAGTACAAGATGAATCCTCACTTTCAATCCAGACCGATATCAAACAAAGAGAAGCGAGAGTAACTGTTATTTCTTGGTTTGAGAATATTGGATTAAGAAGGCGGAAGGGTTGAAGAGAATGGTTTGTCGAACAGTGTTAACATTGCTCGTATTGAGCATGCTGGCGTTAGTATTCAGAACCCAGCCGCTCAAGTCAGAGTCTGCAGCTCTCACCGTGGATTCTGTCTCCTCGCTGGACCCCGTGATAAGAGTTGTCCCTGACCCCGTGAACATCACTGGTGGATACTCTATAGATCACACCTTCGTGGTGGCTGTGAACCTCTACAATGTTACAGTGGATAATGTTCCAGGAGGACTTGTAGGTGTTGAGATATACTTCACATGGAACAACACTCTAATCGTGCCTGTATCCTTCTTTGATAAAATCGGACTTTCCGATGGAGTACTCACGGGACCGAACATTCTGTACGGCATAACTCCTGGATTCTATGATGACGCGGGCAATGTGATTAGTGCGCCACCATACGCCAAGGCTACTCAATACAAGTTTTCTGCTGCATCCGCTGATGGTCCGTGGTGGGGCAATGGCACCTTGACCGAGATCACTTTCCAAATTGTTTATCAGCCCGTCAATCCTGAGCCACCGGCCTCTTGCACTTTAGCACTTGTTTTCACGCGAATTCTAGACGAAAACGAGGCCGATGTTACTCATGAAGCGGAGAACGGGTCCTACACGATTCAGCCGTTTGAAGGACATGACCTCATTATGGCCAGTGTTTCGTCCTCCAAAACCATCGTGGGACAAGGATGGGCTATGCAGGCAAACGTTACTATAATAAACGGTGGAATAGCGCCAGTGACCTTCAATCTAACCCTCTACGCAAACGTAACCCAGGTCGGAACACAAACTGTTCTCAACCTCATGAATGGAACCGACGCCACCATCGTCATTAACGGTGAAGACACTTCAAGCCTCACCTACGGCAACTATATTTTAAGCGCCTATGCTTGGCCTGTGAACATGGCAAATAACAACTGCACCGGCGGCCAGATTCTGATAACAATTCCGGGTGATATTGACGGCAACTTCAAAGTGCAACTCTCAGACTTGGTCTTCCTAGCACAAGCCTACAGCTCCAAGCCCCACGATCCTAACTGGAACCCCAATGCGGACATAGACGGGAACACTGTGGTAGGCCTCTCAGACCTTGTCATCCTAGCCCAACACTATGGACAAGCACAAGCGCTAGATCAGAACGATACGACGGAGGTTCACCTAGACGACCTTGCACAAGTAACAGGCATGAGAGTGAACAACGCGCCGTACTTCAAAAATCAAGACATGATGAACTTCACGGTGACGCTGCAGACTATCAGTGAACAGACACTTGCCGCACGCGGATGGCCAAACGCAACTCTCTCAGTCGGCGCTTACGACGCGGTAGATCAGCCTATAGGCATAGCGATGCTGTCGATTGCAGATATCCACGCAACGCGCAACGATGTCAACGGCCCAGGAGGCACAATCGAAGGCATATTCACGTACACCGTCATAATGCCTATTCCATCATGGGCAGCAGTCGGCGCAGCCACCGTCACAGGATATGTGTTGACAGACCTGCCCAGCAACGGCGGAGTACCCCTAGGACCGCAGCTTCCAGCGGTTATCTTCTCGATAGAGACAACGCCGTAAACAGCGCGCGCACATCAAAGATATGAAATTGAATCATCAGAGCTTTGCTCTCATCAGTTTCATGGTTCATTATCAGTCCATTGAACAACCATTGGTCAATGTTGATTTGTTCAGTTAGCTCTTATTCCTCTTCCGTGGGTGTTTGTCTGCAGTCAGCGCGCGCGCTATTGAACAAATTGACACTTTCCTCTCCAGCTTTGCTGGCGCTAATTGTGCACTCTCTCAGAAGGGTCTTGGAGGTGTGCCTGCGATAAGGTAGAAGCGATCATGGGAGTCTCATTGTACACATTATATGTGCGGGTGTGTGACTATTACATAGCGCGGCACTCTACGGGCTTTCCTCTTCCTTCTCCTAGAACCGTAGATCAGTAGCAGCATTAGGACGGCCACGCCTGATAGAACGGCCAGTCCTAGAAATAGAATGAGAAGCACCCAGTAGGGCACCAAAGATCCTGATGCGGAGATTATCGTCATCTTGCCGTCTATGAAGTTGTTATTCTTAGGGTTTATGTCGCCTTCAACGATTGTGGCGTTTGCGCTTATTGTATAAGCACCTGGGTTGACGTTTGTAGTGTTCCATTCCACCGTTATTGTCTTTGAGGAGTGAGGCGACAGGGAAATTACGGGTATGGCCTGAATGGGGTTGGAGTCGTAGTACACTGTCACGTTGAAGGTTTCTGAGAAATCTCCAAGGTTTGCAGCCTCAACCGTTATTTCTGCGGTTTCGCCCGCGTATACTTGGGGTGACGAAACATTAACATCCGTCATTGCAACGTCATGTTGTTTGACTGTGGGAGATTTGATTTTTACTGAGCCGTCAGTGTACTTGAGGTGTTCGAAGTTTGTTTGTCCCATAACTGGGTTCGCGGTCGCGCTTATCTCATAAGTGCCTTCTGGAACGCTTGTGGTATTCCATTGGAAAAGCAGAACACGCTCGGTGGCTGGTGCCAGCTCAGTGACGTTTTCCTCTTGAATTATGGTACTATTGTAATATGCTCCTACGCTCGTGGATTCTGTAAAGTTTCCGTCGTTTCTGACAGTTACTTCTATGTCAACAGTTTCGCCTTGATAGACTTCATTTTTGGAACAAGTTACATTCGCAACTCGTATGTCGTGTATGCATATTTGGATTGGCGGTGCAGTCCCTATCTGGACTGTGGCCGTGTAACTGTTGTCAGACAAGTCTGCCTCGTGAGGAAAGGTTTGGACGTTAGCATTTATCGTGTAGTTTCCATCAGCCAGGCCTGACGTGTTCCATGTTGCGTAAAATGCTCTCTGCGCGTAGGGATCTAGAGAATCAATAAACTCTGAATCTAAGAGTGAATTGTTGACATGCAAGGAAACATTGAGATTAGTCAGAGTTACTGTTCCTTCATTCCTTGCGACGACAGGAATTGTCAAGAGTTGGCCGGGCTCAACTCTCCTAGGTAGATAGCCCAGGTAAACTGAGGCATCGACGAAGTTCGGATAGACTGGGTTCAGGATTGTTACCCAAAAGGTCGTTGAGATTTCCGGGCAGTAGGCTGTACCTTTACTGTCCAGAGCGACTGCAACGATAGTTGCATTGGTAACAAGTGCATAGCTCTTAATGGACAGTCTGTTATAGATGTACCAGGTCTTCCCATTTGGGGGGACAGTGAAATTCTGTATTTCAATTATGTCAATCGGTACATGCGCAACGTCGAAAAGCGTGGCTTCTATAGTCGCGTTTTTCTCAACCCAAGCATTATTTCTAACCGCGATTTCCACTCCGACATAGCCGTTCTTTCCAAAATATTCTCTATCGGACAGATTCTCGTCCAGTGTTCTTATCGAGACGAATTCAATTATCCAACCGACTTTGAATGTCAGCCGGTCACTATATGTTGTCCCGTTGACATCAACGCTTGCGATAACGATCCATGTTCCAAAAACGTCTGTTTGGTTTATGATTTGAAGAGTAAACTGTGTTTTGGCTACTCCACTGGTGTTGGTTTCGGCCTCCAGATAGAACCTTATTTCTTTGGATGTACCTGTCGGTCCAGTTGTTTCAAACGTGACAAGTTTCCCGCTGGCTAGAGCATCGTTCACTGTGACTGAAGCATACAATTCAACTGTTTCTTGCGGACCATACATGTCGCTAGTCTCGATGGGTCCTCTTCCGTCAAAGGGTGCTTTCTGCGTAAAAAGGTCTATCGTCGCTACATGCCCGCTGGCGCATGGATCTGCGTGTGCGACGATTTGCGAGGAGGCTGCAGTCAGACCTATGAATACTAAAATGACCATTGCAGACGTGAAGAGTTTGTTCTTGAAGTTCATTTGCACTCTCACTTCATGTCAGGAATGTGAGAAACCTTGACGAAGGGTTAGCCTCTGTGGTTTTGCAGATGGTTTGAAATTTGCGGCGCAGGTTAATCTCTTCGAAAGGGCTTTGTCATTTCGCCATAGAATCTGAGGCGTCTCAAGAACCCTTTTTCCCCTCCTTCCCTCCTTGTCCCTACTCAGAATAAAAAAAGATCTGACTGCTATATAACTAGCTATGTAAGAATCATCTATATTTTCTGAAGGGAAATATTATATCTGTTGAGACAATAGTCCGGCTCGGGCGAACATCTCGAAGCCAGCGTTGGCATGCTGGACGCGCGCCCCATCAATACGTGCGTGTATTGCTGTTTATCTGTTACGGTGACCTAGCCATCCATACTTGCTTGGTTTGCGTGGCATTGTTTCCCATGTATGATGTTGCCGCCCAGATGATATAGTTGCCGTCTAGCGCGCCTGGCTGCAACGAATCGCGCAGTCTTAGGATTGTTTGGTACGTTCCAGGGACTGGGTCCGCGAGTATTGTTTGGCCTGACGTGAAACTGGCTATTTTGAAGGTCGCACTCTTCTCTAGGGACAAAGCTTGTCCGCCGCTCTCAACAAAAGCCGACAGAACGCTCGAATACACCATTGCGTTTCCTGAGACTGCCCTGCTGTCTAACGGCACGCCAGGGCTTTTAACAGTTATGCTGCCACCTGATGGCACCGAGACCTGAAAGGAGACTACTCCCAGGGAGGCGTTGCTTGAATCGTAAGGATTCACAATCACCCGTGCATTCAAACTGTTCGAACCCGAGTTTTTCACCGTAACAAGGAAGTATGCAATTGCGTTCGGCGCATTCGCGTCGAACGTGTCCGTGGATATTCCATTACTGTCGCATGCCGTCAATCCTGTTATCATTATGTCACGTGGCACCGGGGTAGCGCCCGTTGGCAGGGTCCTAAGTGCCACTGGATTGTTTCTTGGGTTTAGAATCTCCAGTGCTACCAGTGAGTCAATGACTAGATAGCCGTCTCCGATAAGGAACCCAGTTATGTTAATCTTATCTTCGAAATGATAGGTGGTTTGGTCCGGGTTAAACGTTAAGTTGAGCGCGAGCGGAGGATTGTATGGCGAGTTATAAGTTCCGTTTACTGTTATAGGTGAAATCGTGTCTGTCTGTCCTGGTCCGTAGACTGTGTCGTTAAGGATTTCGAGTCTGCAACTATCTTTCGCATAGGGATAGGGTGATCCATATTTTGATGCATAGATTGCTTCAAAAGTCATCTTGAGCAACACTCCCTGTCCGCTTACTAGAACATTGACGCGCTTGTAGTTTGCTGCTAGAAAAACCAGGTCACTAAGACCTACTACAAAACCTACTACACCTACACTGTTGCCATCTATATCAGCATCAGGGTTCCATTTTGTGTCGCCTGGTTTCGAGCCGTAGGCTTTTGCTAGGATAACAAGGTCTCTGAGGTCTACAACTCCGTCCTTGTTGATGTCTCCAGCGCGGCTTTGAGTAGATACTATCCCTTGGTTGTTGTCAAATTTGGCCACTGGCATTGTTGAATTTGGAAATGGCGGGAACAGTGTTCCCACCTCCGTTTTTACGCAGGCCAGAAACGTTTGGTTAAAGTGCAGTTTGAACATATAGCCTGTTATGTTAGTAGCATTGTATATTCTGACTTGGATATAAAACCTCTCACCTGATGTATGGGCTGTAAAGTTGACTGGATCTACAGATAGCGCGACAGTAGCTAGCGCACGCGCACTATTGTTGTCTGAAAAGAAGATGTTTGCCAGAAGTAGCACCACGGTCACTGCGAGAACTAGCTTCTTGAGTTGGTGCATATAAACATCCTCTGATAAGCATACTCGTGGTGGTCAATAAGCTTTCTGGAATATTGCTCTATTGATAGCCGCAATGACGGTTGAAGTGGCAATTAGCGCGCGTGAGAAGGAAACAAACCTTACATCAATTGATCGATCTTGGGCGCGCGCTATGGTGCTAAACCTGTTTCAGAGGCATTGACCTCCTGCATTACCCGCCACTCTTCGCTTTCTGTCATTTTTCGTCTTGGCAGTAATGCCTAAGACTGTGGTTGTCAAGACTAGCATTGCCAAGAACACCAGAGGCTGGTATTCAGGTACTGATTCATAGTAAGTGCCAGCAATGCCTGATTCTGCTTCCAAAACATAATGATCAACTTGACTGGTCACCGAGCTACTTAGGAATATTTGAAAGGGTGCTGTCTGGCTTATGTTGATCGTGCTTGGGTTCGAGTTATTTGTTACTACTGCTATAGCCTTTCCGGCGTAATTGTAGAATGTTGCCGTGATTCTGGTGAAGAATATATTTGTCGGCGCTATGTTCTCTATTGTACCATTGACATTTAGTCCATTCGAATCTGGATAGGAGTTGCTGGATGATATTTCAAGACCGATTGGTACTTCTTGGGTGGGAGTGAATGCTGCTACCTCGACAGTGTGGTTGTACACTTTCTGAGACTCTATCGTGCTGTAGAGTGTAGCGTCAAATGGTGAAACCCGACCTGGCAGAAGGTAAAACAGTCTAGTGGTCGTGTCGATTTTGGCTACGATTTCGTTGGTAGCATTGTAGAGCGTTACATTGACGTGGATGTTTGTCAACGTGATGTTTCCAGTGTTTTGCACTTCGCCGACAACATGGTAGAAACTTTGATCGTTTATGTATCCTGAATGTGTTGACAACATTTGTAACTCGGCGGAGGCTTTGGCGGGCTGAGCACAAAGTTCCATGCCCGGAATAAGCATAACCAAGATGAACAGTGTATGAACGACTTTAAGAGACAAACTTTCCCACTCCTGGGCTGACCTCATATTTGCTTTCTATTATGGTTCAGACTTGCTGCCCTGTTTTCATAAATGCTTTTTGGTTTGTTAAAAGGGCAGTTGGCGGTTTTATTGATTCGAGCTTCAGCAATAATTTCGAGCGAGAATAACCAGATCTGGAAGGCTGACTTTGCCGTCTCCGTTCATAGCGCGCGCTCTTGTCTGCAGAAGGATTCCAGTTAGGATCTCCAAGTTTTGAGCCAAAGGCAAGCGCAAGCAAAACCAAATCATTAAGGTTCACCGTCCCATTCTTGTTGATATCTTGCGCGCGTTTGTCCAGGTACTCGTGCGCCTGCTGCGCGCACAAAGTTGATTGGCGTATCTTAGACCCGTGCCCTTGCCTGTGCTGAGCCAGTGGACTTAAGAAGTAGGCTTGCTTGTTTCTGAGTTTAAAAAAAAAATAAGGGGTTGTGCGCGCGCACTCTGTTTTTTCAGTTCTTGTTCACTAGCTTGCGCTTATAGTGAATAGTGTCGGTGGGGTCAATTGTGGTCCGAGGGGTACTCCGCCGTTGCTTGGCAGGTCGGTCAACACATATCCTGTGACGGATTCCGTGCCGATTCTTGTCCATGATGGAATCATCATTGTGACGGTGTACGTGAATATGCCTTCGATTGTGCCTCCTGGGCCGTTGACATCGTTGCGGGGTGCGCTGATTCCTGCGACCGGTATCTCATTTTCTCCTATTGGGTAGCTTGACGTGTCGTATGCATCTATTGACGCCGTCGCGTTTGGATACCCGCGTGCGAGGAACGTCTGTTCACTGATCGTTTGTACTGTAGCTGTGAAGTTCATCACATCTGCGTATTTGAGGTACGGAGCGTTGTTTGCAGTTATGCTTATGACCTGTGCAAGCCAGCCTACTTGGAACGCCATTGTGTCGCTGACAACTACTTGGTCTATATCGGCCGTGGCTATCGCGGTCCACCATCCGAAGATGGATGTATCCCATTGGCCTGCGACCAAATCTGTCATCGGAACCCTGAAGGACACGGTGGCTACTCCATTCGCGTCCGAGTAGTTTTGTAGCAGCCCGACCTTTTGGCCTAGTGCGTTGCGTATTTCGAATGCCACCAGCTTGTTGGTTATGCGGTCTCCGCCAAACGTGACTTTGGCGTAGAGAATAACCAAATCCTGTGGACCAAATGCGTCGCTGTGTGCGTTTGGACCTTGTCCACCGTAGGGGTCTGGATACTGGTCGTAGAGGTCAATCGCAGCGCCTGCAACTTTGAGCGGAGATTTGTATGTTCCATTAGTTGTGGTGTGTGACCACGCGAGTGCTGGCGGTGACGGTCCGTTGTCAAACGGAAGATCAACGGCTGTGACGCTGCCGAACCACGGGCCAATTGCTCTCTCTGGATGAGCCCAACTGGCCAAGTCTGTGGAAACGAGTCCGAGAACGCTGTTGAGCTGCGGAAAGCTTGTGCTAGCCTTTAGGATTTTGAACGTCATCTCCAATAATGAGCCTGTGCCAGATGATGGTATTTGGTCAGAAAGCTTTGTGAATACTGCATGAACTATTCCTGGCACCGACGTATCGTTGAAACCGAATATGTCTTCGCCGTGTTGCTTTAGGAAGAGTGTGTCATCGACAAAACCGACTAGCTCTATGAGGGTTGGATCGTACGTGAATGTTATGTCGAACCCTGCTACATCCCAGAACGCGTCGGCTGTTATGCTCACAGTAACGGTGAACGTGTCACCTACGTTCGCGGCAGCTTTGTCGATTGTTGCCGGTGAAACGAAAATGTTTGGTCTCTCCGGTACGGCAAATGCTTTAGCATCAATAGTCAAAGTTCCCTGAATATCAGCGCCCTTGGCTGACGTTGCAACGATGTCTGTGAAGTCCATTACCAACGGAAAGTTGATGAAGCCGAGCGGAGCGTCGTTGGTTGTTGGTTGCTGCGTGATCTGGAACTTTAACTTCGCCACTATGCCATCCGCACAGTCCAACGGTCCCGCCGTAGAGGCAGCCGCAACCTTGTAGTACACGGCCGTCGTGAACGGGGCGTCAACCGGGTTGTTAGCCGCATCGTAGAATCCTGCAGAAACACCATACAAGAGCTTCGACTTAGGCCCTTTGAGCACTCCACCTGTTTCGCCCAGCATGTCAGTGAACTCGACAGGTATCGCATAGCCCGCGATGTTGCCAAAGTAGAAGTGGACCTCACAACCTGAGACGCCTGTTGCGGTCAGTAGATGTATTTCTACCGTGAAGTTTTTGCCTACAGGTGATGGTGTTCCCGGCGTTTCCAGGCCGTTAATGCTTGCGTTAATGTCCGTCAGAGGCGAGATTGCAAATGGTTCAACGGCGAAAGATGAATCCGGGCTTGCTCCTATTGGTCTCACAATGAACAATGGTGCGATTAGCAGTGAAAAAGCTAAAATCAAAGTCAATGCTTTAATTCTTTTCATTTCTTCTCCTTCTCCCTTCTTATTTTTCGACGTTACTAGTTAAGTGATGTAGTTCATTTAAAGGTTTCTGGAATTATCTTCTATCTGAAGTTTAAAGGTGGAGGTTAAGGGTTAATGCTAGAGTTAAGGGTTTCAGCCGCGCGCTACGTTCCATGTTGGCAACATTCTTTCTGGATTAGAAAAATACAGAGTCTAAAGTCTTGCGCGTCTGCACAAAAGCTTATATTTATATTCTACGTGAGTTAGCCTTGAAAATCTGAAGGATGCTGGACGATGGGTAAAGCTAAATCCGCTTCGTTCCTGATGTTGTTGGTGCTGGGTTTAATCTTTTTTTCGCAAAGTTTCCGCGTTCAAGCCCAAGATGCGTCCAGCGGGCTGGTTGTGAGAATAGATCCGCAGCAGACCGCAAGCCTTGACATCAACGATAATTTCACGGTCTATGTGTGGGTGGATAACGCTGTAGCAGTGGAAGCTGCTCAGGTGCAGTTCACGTACGATCCCACGGTGCTGAACGTCACGCAGGTCTTCGAAGGACCGTTCCTGCCTTCTGCAGGACCTACTGCCACTGCTCAGCAAATGGCTGTAGAGGATATGAAGAGTCAACCTCCGACGGGCGTGGTTTACTACTCGTCCGCCATAATCTCCGGTGCAGTAGCTAGTGGTAGCGGCGTTTTGGTGAATGTCACCTTCAGGGTTGTTTCAGGAGGTGGGGCGCAGCTTCATCTGATTCCTTACTCAGGGGGAACGAGTGGGCCCGGAACGTATTTCCTCGACATCAATTTCGCGGAGATGATTCCAACCAGGCTTGAGGACGGTTATTACGGTTCGCCTGTCTCGCTCTCGGCGAGGCCAGATGTGATTTACGCTGGTGGAAACACGACGTTGAGTGGGCGTCTTTCCGGTCCAGCGGCGATGAATGTTAACAGTATTAACCTTGAATATAGTCAGGGAGGCGAAGTCTGGACAGCTTTGGCGCTGGTTCCAGTGAACGGGTCTGGATTCTATTCGTATCAATGGGCAGTAGATTCGACGGCAGGTTTTGCGGAATATGAGTTTCGGGTTCACTACATGTCGGAAGGAAAGACTTACTACAGTTCGATTGTGGCCGTGACGGTTCAGGCATTGTCTACACCTCTCATCAGCTATGCTTATTATGCTCTGATAGTGTTGATCGTAGTTATCGTGGCAGTAGCCGTTTTTTACATCATTAGAAGAAGACGAAGGCCAGAAGAATTGCCTCCTTAACCCCTAGCGCGCGCATGAGATGGGCAAGGCTGGTTTGGAACGCTCAGGGGTATATAGACAAATGTTTCAGTAACCCTTATATTTCCAAACCTACAGAGTTCGTATTGCTCAAATATAATTAAGGGAGAAAAGAGAGAATGAATACTGTAAAAATGTTAGCCATTGCTACAAGCTTACTGATGGTTCTTATGATGACAGTGCCATTTGCATTGGCAGTTAAGGGTCCTCTCTCGGATCACTTGCAGTACAAGTTCTACGATGGCCAAAATGCTTTATTCAGCGCGTTGCTCTCCGGCGACATTGACGTTATGGCTTGGCCGTTGACGAAGGCTCAGTATCAGACAGCTATAACTACCACGAACGTCACAGTGGCACCGTACTTCGAGAACGGCGACTACGAGATCAGCTTCAACAACAACGCCACAGATCCCTCGCACACAGTAGATAGAAAGGCAACTAACTACACCCAGTTCCGACAGGCTTTGGCATGCTTGATCGACAAGGACGGCTTGATCAACGGGCCAGCTGTTGGTGGATTCGCAACAAGAATGGACACCTCAATATCCAGGCCAAACTTGGAAGATTGGGTGGACTTGTCTGTCAGCAAATATGACGCTTTGGGCAACCCGATAAACAATTATCCATGGGATTACAACGAGACCCACGCCCTCGAGATTCTGTGGACAAATGGCTGGTACAGTCACACAACCTACCCGACGCTCGCCAGTCTACTCGCAACACCGCTACCACTGCCCGCGAACTCGGTTGTGTATCCTCCAGGCCATCCAAGAGCCGGACAGGCAATCGACAAACTAGTCTTCTACTATCGAAGCGACCACGGGGGCAGAAAGGCGGCAGGTGAAAACTTGGTGGCTGAAATGAACAGGCTGGGTATCCCCAACGATCCACGCCCAGGAACAAGCGCACTGATAAATCCGGCGGTTTACGACAATCGTGACTACGACGTCGTCACCAACGGCTGGAGCTTCGGCACCTACCCAACCCACTTCTACGGATTCTATACACCGGCTGGCATCTATGAAGGCGGTAACAACTTCTACATGATTGACGACGCAAACATGACCGAACACGCGACTAAGGAGTACCCATTTGCAGAAAGTGGCGCTATGTCTGTAGCTGAGGCAAAGGCATGCCAGCAAATAATGGTCAAGGAAGCTATGTTGTGTCCACTGTATTGCAACGCTGGTTTCATGGGCTACAGAACAGGCGCCGTGGGAATGGCACCCGTCCGTGGCTTCGCACTGGAGACATCACTGGAGTACTCGTTACTGAACGCTAAGGTTGCGCCCTACACTAGCGGGGCGATGACGATAAAGTACGGAACCTTGAACCCGCCAGTGTCAATCAACCCCATATTCAGCAGCTGGGTTTGGGACTACGAAGTCATTGACAGAATATTCAACGGCCCAATGGGCACCAACCCGTACAAGCCATTTACCCCCCTGAAGACCCCGGCTGGTGGTAACACTCCATGGATGGCTTATGACTGGAACTTCCAGCTGAGTACCTTCACAGGCGGCGGAGGATTAGGCAACTCTAGTATAACCTACACGAACATGGCAAACGTCACGTACTGGTTCAGACACGATATCACATGGCAAGACGGCGTACCCTTCACAGTAGACGACTTCAACTACACCATCTATTTGAACAAAATCTACGGTAACTCTTGGGGCCAAGCCGACATGGCATTTGTCGTTAACTTCATAAAAATAGACGACTATACCTGCTCGGTTTACCTGGCAATGCCCTCATTCTGGGCTCTCTACACGGCCGGATACAACATAGTACCACAGCACATCTTCAAGTACATCGCCGTCCCAGCCGATGCACCTGGTGGCACCTCTCTGACGGGCCACAACGGTGAATGGCCAGGCAAAGACGCCTTAGCCGCAGAAATCCTTCCGGGCGCACCGTTCACTTTCGCGCAGTTGACTGGCTCAGACGGTGGCAAGTACACTTGGGTTGGCGTCGGTATGTGGAAGTACGTTCCAGGCACCTATGTGGCTGGAGTGGGCGGAGGCATGGTACTGGAACCGTACCAAGGCTTCTGGATGAAAATAACCCAAGGCGACATAGACATGATGTACAAGTGGGAGACAGGCCCGGCACCGCAGGGTGGAACCTACTCGATAGGCCTTACTGACCTGGTGCTCCTTGCAAATGCCTACGGAACGAGCGGAAACGGCCACGCTGTGCCATTCAAAATCGGCGGCCCAGGCGTCTGGGAACCAGCATGCGACTTAGCACCGCCATCAGGCACAGTCGGACTGTCAGATCTGGTAACATTGGCTCTCAACTACGGTAAGAACTGGGGCGGAATCACAGACTCGGGCGTCGCTGTACCGTAAGCGCTTAGGACAGAACCCAAAAAACCCTTTCTTTTTTTTGACAATTAAGATTGACTTTTGTTCCTTGGTCTCAAGCCAAAACTTAAATATGTACTTGGGAATTGTAAACAAGGGATAAAAGTGGGGCTGAGAGGCTACATCATTAAGCGGATTATCTACACGGTTATATTGATATTAGGTGTAATAACCCTTAACTTTTTCATCTTCGAGGCAATTCCAGGGAATCCACTTGAGAATTATATTAACAGGCCAAACATTACCCAAGAAACGATAGCTAAGCTTAGAGACGCCTTTGGAATAGGCAAACCATGGTATGTGAAATACCCGACCTACGTAAAGAGTATGCTGACATTCAATTTTGGCCAGGCTAGTACACAAATGGGCAGTGCGAAGGTCGTAGACCTAATAATGCAAGGCCTAGGCAACACACTTCTCCTGTTGGGCGCCTCGTCAATCATTGCAGTCGTGGTAGGCATATTGATAGGTGCGTACGCTGCCCACGAAAGAGGAAAGGCTGTGGATGGCCTCATCGTAGTGACTTCACTCGCTACGTTTGCTCTTCCCACTTTCTGGATGGGCCTCATATTTCAAGCAATATTCAGCTTCTGGCTTAAGTGGCTGCCAGCTATGGGCTGGTTCACGAATACTCTTACTGGGCCCATAGCAAATCCCTTTTACTATTGGCTGGATAGACTTAGTTATATCGTTCTTCCTGGAGCAGTTCTCTTCCTGTTCACTTATGGAGGTTTCGTACTGCTGACACGGGCATGCGTCCTTGAGACAATGACCGAAGACTATGTGCTGACTGCAAGAGCAAAAGGTGTAAGAGAGAGGACTGTTCTGTTCAAACATATTTTGAGGAATGCTTCTCTTCCCATAATCACGAATGTGGCAATCCAATTCGGCTTCCTTCTCTCAGGCGCAATAATAACCGAGAGGGTGTTTCAGTATAACGGCTTGGGAACGCTCATATTCACTGCAATAGGCGTGCGTGAAGTTCCAGTGATGCAGGCTATCTTCTATATTATAGCCCTATGCGTTATCGTAGCCAACTTTATTGCGGACATCTCCTACGGATTGCTTGATCCGCGAGTAAAATATGGGTGAGAACAATGTCTCTACGAGTGCAGAAGACAATTCTACAGATAAGAAACTTTAACAAGATGATGAGGAGAATATTCAAAAACAAAAAGGCAGCCGTAGGCTTAATACTCCTGGTTTTCTTCTCGTTGGTGGCCATCGTGGGCCCGTTTTTCACATCGAGCGATCCTATTGCAGCAGGGGGTGTTCCCATTGGTTCTAAAGAGATGCCGATTGCCGCTCCATATGCATGTCCAGAATGGTACAGAGACCTGTTAGGTGGAAATTACACCAAGAACATATACATAGTTTCAGATCCAGGGTTTTCTGATCCATCTAAGCTAAGCCTATGGAAAAATTCGACTACAGACCCGGGAATTCACGTCGACTACGGCACGAGCACAGGCAAGGATGATGGGTTTATAGAGATGACTTTCACTCGAGAAGGGAACGCTACTATTTCAATAGACTTTTTATATCCGTATGAAGTTTCGCCAATTCAGTTTGCATCCGAATATAGTTATCGCGTTGATACGCAATACCCACAAACCCGAGAACAAGCGAATTTCACACTATTTCTTAATTTCGAGCACAAAATTCCTGGATCCAGCTACATGCGTGCTTTCCCTGCAGCCTTTCCCACAGTAATAGATGTCAGCAACGCCACTTGGAATTCTGTATATTCGGACCAAGCCTCGTCAACCAGTCCGAATGTCTTACTGCTGTACGGGCGGGAAGATCCATCACCAATCATATTCGCGAAACCTCGAGCATATACACTTGATCTGACAGTACAATTTTCTCGCAACGAAACAGCCTACGGCGGCAATGTAACAGCCTATGGAAACCCGAAATTCCTCCTAGACAACGTGAACAGTGTTTTGTTCGGAAACTCGTTTGGATTGCTAGGAACCGACGATCTGGAAAGAGACATATTCACGCAACTCGTTGTTGGAACAAGAATATCTTTTGTCATCGGCATAGTTTCAGCAGTGCTTTCGGTTGGAATCGGTCTCATTGTCGGTCTTGTGGCAGGCTACGTCGGTGGAGCAACGGATGAAATCTTGATGAGGGTCAATGATATGCTGCTAGTAATCCCCTCGTTGCCTCTAACAATAGTATTAGTGTTCGTTCTCGGCCAATCGATGCTCAACATAATAGTCGTGGTAGGGGTGCTGGGCTGGATGGGCTTTGCCAGAACTGTGCGTTCCGCGGTGCTGAGCCTTAAGGAACGTTCATTTATAGAAGCCGTGAAAGCATCCGGAGGAGGCCGAGGCTACATCATTCGTAGACACATCGTTCCTAACGTGTTTCCACTGATCTACATTACTCTTGCAATGTCAGTGCCGGGTGCAATCGTGTCAGAAGCTGCTTTAAGCTGGCTTGGCCTCGGGCCGCTGGACGTCATGTCATGGGGGAGAATTCTGTATCAATTCGAAGGTGCAGGCGCAGCCGTGGCAATGAATGCCTTCAGGTATTGGTATTGGGCAATTCCTCCTGGCATTTGCATCGCTCTGCTGTCGCTCTCATTTGTTCTGATAGGATACGCTCTAGACGAGATACTCAATCCAAGGCTGAGAGAAAGGTAGTCAAGACGAAACCATAAACGTGTCCACCATTTGCCAGAATTCTCTCTCCAAACCTTCCATAATCTCCGACATCTTCAGTCTCCTGAGAGTCAAGAGACCGCCGCCTAGTAACGAGAGAAGAACAGAATTCCGGACGATAGGCGACCCATCAAAGCTTTCAAAAGTCACCATCAGAGAGCCGCTGGTGTCGCCCGCCAAAGAGACGTCCATAATCTTGCGCCCAGAAGATTCACTTGTCTTGACGGAGACAACTACTTGAGAATCATTCCTCTCAATGGAAACAAAGAAGCCCTTGGCTTTGAAAAAACCTTTCACTTCGTCTAGAAGACCTTCTATTTTGTCACTTTGGGCCGGATAACTGCTTCGCATTGTTTTTCAAACAAAATGAACCTTCAAGCGATATAAAGCTTCTCGACTTATTCTGCAAACTAAAGCTTAAATACAATGGGCCGAGAATTAGTGCGAGACCTACCATGCCTCTAATGGATGTAGAAGATCTAAGGATGTATTACCGCGTTTCATCAGGCTGGGTGAGAGCCGTCGACGGACTGGCGTTCAAGCTTGACAGCGGTCGTGGACTCGGAGTCGTCGGTGAATCAGGATGCGGAAAAACAAGCATTGCAATAACACTTATGAAGATATTGCCAAGAAACGCAAGAATCTTCGGCGGCAGAATAATCTTCAACGAAGAAGACCTTGTCCCGATGAGCGAAACCGACATGAGGAAGAACATCCGTTGGAGTGGAATATCGCTTATTTTTCAGGGAGCTATGAACGCTCTCAACCCGGTTTTAAAAATCGACGACCAGATAGTTGAAGCAATAAAAATTCATGAATCGAACGTGACCCAGAAAGAAGCAAAAGAAAGAATCGCGAAACTGTTTGAGCTTGTGGGAGTGAATCCATCCAGAGCAAGTAACTACCCCCATGAGTTTAGCGGAGGCATGAAACAGAGGGCCTGCATAGCGATGGCTCTGGCGTGCAACCCCAAAATGCTCATAAGCGACGAGCCGAGCACTGCTCTAGACGTTATAATTGCTGCGCAGATACTCAAACTGATGAGAGAATTGAAAGAGAAACTGAACCTCGCAATGATGGTAATCTCTCACGACTTGTCAATAGTAACTGAAACATGCGAAGAAGCGGCAATAGTGTACGCGGGAAAAGTAGCGGAATTCGGTGACATAGTTCAGATATTCAAGGAACCACTTCATCCGTACACCCAAGGCCTTCTCTCAGCCTTTCCGTCAATAAAAGCACAGAAAACGCGGCTGGTGTCGATACCTGGTTCGCCACCGGACCTCACTAATCCTCCTCCGGGCTGCAGGTTTAATCCAAGATGCAAATACGCAATGGAAGTATGCAGGAAGAAAGTGCCAGCGCTGATTGAAACAGAAAAGAATCATTTCGCAGCATGTCACCTCGTGAACCCAATCAATTGAGGAGACTCCTGAATGGAAGAACTAATAAAAGTCGAAAAATTGAAAAAATACTTCCCAGTAAACCTCGGCTTCTTCAGGTCTATAACTTCTCGGAAAGACATTTTTGTGAAAGCTGTTGACGATGTCAGCTTTAACGTCAGAAAAAAGGAGATATTCGGTTTGGCAGGGGAGTCTGGAAGCGGCAAAACAACAACGGGCAGAGTCATCCTACGCCTGATCGAGCCTACGGCTGGAAAAGCATACTTCAAGGGCAACAACGTCTTCGAAACCCAACAAGCGGACATCAAAGCTCTAAGAAGAGAAATGCAGATGATCTTCCAAGACCCTTACGAATCGCTAAACCCAAGATTCACAGTCTACGACATTATCTCCGAGCCTCTGAAAATACACAAGATCTACAGCAACGAAAAGCAAGTAGAGGAAAAAGTCCTGGAAAAGCTTGAAGAAGTAAAGATAACACCACCAGAACAGTTTCTCTTGAGATATCCACATGAACTTAGTGGCGGACAGAGGCAAAGAGTTGCGCTTGCCCGCTCGCTCGTGCTTGAACCTGAATTCATAGTTGCTGACGAACCCGTTTCCATGCTGGACGTTTCAATCAGGGCAGAGGTGCTCAACCTGATGTTCGACCTGATCCAGAAACACAACGTATCATTCCTATACATAACGCATGACCTTGCATTGGCCCGGCACATATGTGATCGTGTTGGCATAATGTACCTAGGAAAAATCGTGGAAATGTCAGAGGCCGAAAAGGTAGTCTACGAACCGCTTCACCCGTACACAAAAGCTTTGATAATCGCAGTTCCAATTCCAGATCCGAACGCACGAAGAAGTGAAGCTGTCATAAAAGGTGAAATCCCAAGCCCAATAAACCCGCCAGCAGGATGCAGATTCCACACGAGATGCCCCTCCTACATAGGCGATATATGCAGAACAAAAGAGCCTGAACTATTAGACGTCGGCGGAGAACACTACGTAGCCTGCCACCTTTACGGCAAATGAGAACAGCACAAGCTTATCAGAAGGAGCAAAGTCTCCTACAACGATGCCCGACAACATCTAAGCACGGGCGGGAGGAAACAGTCAACGTGCATACTCGTGACTCGATGTAACGTTCAGCTCAAACGTCATCAGAATACTTGGGTGCATGGTCAGTTCGATTGGCGAATCCCTTGTAGATTCAGAGGCGAATAACGTAAGCGCGCGCATCTCAAGGCGTTCAAAGCTTGCTGCTAGGTCCGCTGTCAAAATATAGTCTGTTTCGTTTTTGCCAAGGACAAAACTTATATTAGGATCCCTCAAATATATCGTGAATCAATACTTTGAAAACGGTGAAAAAATGAAGAGAATCTATAATATCATTCTGCTGATTTCAATCCTCGCCCTAGCTGTAATCGCTTCAGCCTCAACGGTGAAAATAGCCTCAGCTCAGGGGCACCCTGGACCATTCTATAAAGTCGGACTTTCACAAGCAAAAATGGGTCCTTCACCAGCTGTGGGTCAGACCTTCAACGTGACTGTGAAACTCTACAATGCCACACACACCACTATTCCAGCAGGAGTTGGAGGCATAGAAATTCGCTTGACATGGAACAACACTCTAATAACACCAGTGGCCTTCACAAGCAAACTCGGCGCTTCTAATGGAGTGCTCACGGGACCGGGCATAATTTCCGCTGTCCAACCTGGATTCTATGATAATGCAGACCAAGTAAGCGCGCCACCCTACACTAACGCTAAAAGCTACCACGTTGCTGCCGCATCTACTACTGGCCCATGGTGGGGCGACGGCGCAGAAGTGGTTGAGATCACGTTCAAGCTCGACTTGCAACCACAGCCTTTCGCCACTTGTCCCATCCCATTAAGCTTCACAGACCTCGCTGACATGACTGCAACCCCTATCCCTCATGAAACGGAGAATGCTACCCTCACGATATTAACAATGACAACAACTCCTGAAACCGTCACTTACAATGGAGTAGACTACCCCGTGTCAATTGTCAGTGACTCGAAGATAACTGCGCCAGCAAATCTCGGTTTTACAAATGCTTCCATAACTTTCAATGTAACAAGCATCGACGGTTTCTGCAACGTCACACTTCCAAAGAATTTCATGTGGGACGGTACACTGGCCAATTGGAACATAAAAGTAGACGGCTTACCAGTGACTTCACCAGTGCTCACTGCCGACTCTACGAATACGTACCTGTGGCTTAACTTCACTGCTGGCGACCATGTCATAATGATCCAGAGTCCATCTGCAGTGCCAGAATTTGCAGCAACAAGCCTAATACTATTACTAATGGCTACGACACTAATTGCCACCGCTACGGCAACGAGCCTTAGAAAAAGGAAGCTCCTTCGCTAACCTTTTCTCTTTTTTTGTGCGCGCACACACAACTAGCTCGCTCCATCTTGGAGATATCCGGATCACTAACGCGCGGGCTTTTGACGACTCGTCTTCGCTAAAGTTTTCTTCAAATGCCTTCCCTGTTTTCTCCTGTATCCGCCCGCCCAGACACTAGATACTGCACCAGAAACGATAAGAATCGTGCCCAGTGACATGAACGGCACAAAGTAGGGCTTTGTTACTACCATTTCAGTGTTCCATAGATTCATTATCAGCGGTGGGTCGGTTTTCACGTTATAGGTTTCATTCGCGCTTTTGAGAATTGGCGTGATTGCTGTTGCCTTCACGGTGTAGGTGCCGTTCCGGTTTATCGTGCCCTCCATTCCTACCTTCGCTCCCATCGTCAGATTCCCGCCCTCAATCGGGCCAAAATCAGCGCTTTGGTTATAGTAAACCACGGCGAATGGATCAGTACCATGAATGACATAAACATCAACGCTAACCCTATCACCTGAAGGGGTGTACAGGTCAAACGAGATTATCTTATGGCTGGGTATACTCGTCTCCGGCGCGAAATTCGGGATCATCGGCTCGAGCCCGCCGTTTTGTACGTCATACTCGACGCCCCAGTACCTGCCTTTCGTGAAGTTGAAAAAGAAACGTTGGCCTGCTTCAAAATAGCCTGAGACGTTCACTTCCGGTGGGTGATTATTCGCATAATTATCATGATTGTCAACGCTACCCTTCAGAACGTAGTTATCCGCATACGTAGGACTGTTGGAAAACGCCAGGAATAACAAGGCTACAACTATGAGAACCAACCCCAGAGCAACCCAGTTTTCTCTTTTCACGTTCTCGCCATGATGTGAGATGGCAAAACCAACAAATAAACGTTGAGCCAAAGAGCAACATCAGCGAGCGCGCGTTTCTAGGATGGCTTTCTATTCTCATAATGATTCACAAGCAAACTGCACGGTTCTGTAGCATCGATCATGATTCGCTCAACACAGAAGTTATGGCAACAACGTTCAAATGCCTTATAACGCCTTCATAAAAGCGCGCGCGAAATAGTAGAGAAATAACAGAGGCCACAACGTTATTCAATGTAACTTCTGGATTGCCTGAAGAAGCCAGTACCGCGCGCTACGCGAACGGCGCGCGCTTTATAACCATGTCGACGCATTTGCAGTCGCACTGAGCGTCTCCGAAAGGAAAGGAAAAATAGGAGACATCGCCTTCTATCACCTACGTAAACAAGAGCAACTTTGATGGTGTCTCGGAGTTTACCTGTCGCTGGTCAAGAACACCATGAGCTTATGCGCGCGCTAGGAAGAGACGAGGATGATTGGAAAAAATCGTTGGGTCATAATCTCGGGAATTCTTGTCCTTATCTTAGTACTGGGATTTGTCTTCGCCAGTCTGCTTCTGCAGCCTGAACTCAAATTCTCACTTGCCGCGGCCATAATCGATCAGCTAGGGGCAGATTTTCCAAACCAGTCATTCTTGTCCAATGTTACGAGTACCCTAAGCAGTCACGGCTTCAGCGTCGCTTATTACAATCAGACTCTTAACGTAAACTTCTTCAGAGATCTAGCCAATTCCAATTGTGGGCTAATAATATTGAGGGTCCATTCAGCTTTGAGAAACGACAGTTCGACAATAGACCTATTCACATCCGAGAGATACGTTCCCGGAGTTCACGACCAAGAACTCGATAATGGTCTCTTGACATTAGGCGAATTCTACTATAAACCCGACGAGGAATACTTCGCACTTTCATCGCTTTTTATAAAGAACTTGGCGGGTCGCTTTCCAAGCAGCATCGTGATAGCCATGGGTTGCCAAAGCCTGAAACCAGGATGCGAGCAAATGGCTCAAGCCTTCCTCGATAAAGGAGCTAAGGCGTACATAGGGTGGTCAGACGTAGTTTTTCCCCAAGACACAGACAATGAAACAATGCGTCTGATAAGCATGCTGCTAGAAGAAAACCAGACAATAGGTGATGCAGCCCGGGCAACGAGCCCACATACGTATTCTGGAACGCCATACCCTCACAGCACAGAAATAATCAACGTCACGAGCTACATGCGAGTCTATCCACAGTCAAATGAACATTTGACGATATCGCAATTGGTTGCTGAATCAGGAGACTCAACGAAATCAAGCACTTCCAGTAATGTGGCAATTCTCTCTATTTGCTTTACCTTGGGTACTTCCAGAAACAAGAGGCCTTCACGCAGGAAAAATGGGCTTGGCAACCAATTCTTTGTAACGTCTCGAAACTGTGATATAAAGCTGGTTTCGAAGGCTATCACCTAGCAGGTTGCTTTTCTGCAGTCTCCAGACATCAAGGGCCAACTTCTTATCTTCCAGGACCTCTGTTATCCACTTTTCAAAGTCTCCGCGAGACAGATGAAACTCCAAGGACTTCACGTTTACCGTTTTCACTCTTTCCATGAACTCCTTCAAGGACGCAGCGCTTTCACCGGTATAGTTGCCAATTGAAGTGAAAAAGTAGAAGGTCTTCTCCCTGGGAAGAGTCCTCAAGATCCTTGAATTCATTTCCTCTTTCAAAGCTTTTCCCCACCACTTATTGTTCATTTCTCTATTAAAGGTTAACTTTCTCATCACCGAAGCTGGAATCGAGTTTCCTTAAACTTCTTCGTAATAATCGATGTGCGAATTCTCGAAACTCCAGGCAATGGGGCAACAGAATTCGCTATAAATTCATGTAGATCTTCCTGACTCGCTGCCGTGACTTTTGCAATGACAAGAAGCTCTTCCGAAAGGGACGTGTAGATTTCAAGGACTTCTGCCAAGGCTGCTAATTTCTCTGCAACTTTCTCAATTTCTTTTGGGTCTGCGTAAACCGTCATTATTGCAGTTATGTTTCTTATCCCAATCTTCTCAACGTCTACGGTGGTCGTGTAGTTCTTTATCACTTTTTGCTGCTCCATTTTTCTTATTCTATCATAGACTGTTGAATGAGCTATCCCCAACCGCTTGCCTATGGCTCCGTACGTCTCCCTGGAATCCTTCTGCAGTGCTCGCAGAATCTCCATATCCGTAGAATCCAAAGATAACGCATTATTCTTGAGTTTCAAATTTGCTTGATCCCCACCCATTTTTAGTAGATATATCAGAATTTATCTCTTGTTGTCGCAGAAATAACCTCACTTCCATGCTGTTCCATCAAAAATCCGGTGTGCTGCTTTCTAACAAATTGTGTGAAATGCAGGGCCCTACCTACAAAAATGCAATTATTTGCCAAGCCCAGCTTCACTTTTGCGGAAAACCTTGACAAAAACACTTAAATTTACGGTCAGCACACTAGAACATTGTTCTAGAAGATTGTTAGAGGTTGAAGCAATGAGAATGTCCAAGATATGGGAGATTCTAAACCATTTTAAGCGTTTTTGCAGGCTGCGGGGCTGGAGAACGTCCGAAAACGAAGATTGGGTTGAGTTGAATGATGACTATCACAATTTTCTTTGGACTAGAAACGTTGCAACCGCTTCCTTCAAAGCAATAATCTCAAACATGAAATGCGTTGTTCAGAAGGGCTTGTCTTACAGTGTTGTTGAGCCATCTCACTTGGCTTGGCTTTTCTCAGAAGTCCCACAAGAAGATATAGTCAGGACAGTTCTCGATAGCCCAGAATTCTCTAGGCGCATAGCAATCTATGATTTGAGTCCTCTGCTGGAGGGAAAGAATCTCTGCACCAAACTGAACAATACGGACAGCCCTGTTTTTCACGAATTCGAAACTTTCCTTAAGAGTGAGCTGAAGGTCAGAGTTGAGTCGCTTCAGACCTTTACTGATTCGAAAATCAAAATGAGTAGCGACGTGCTGCCGGAACTGGCCTGATTGCGGCGGATTTCAAAGGGTTGATAAGGGAAATGCTCGCAAGATACTATCTGTGAACAGAAATTGTCAGAAGATTCCGAAAGAATAAAGCGACTTGTCGAATTCAAGAAAAAGCTTGAAAACAGAATTGAGGAGTTGAGCTCTGACCTCAAAGATTCGCAGGCTATGCTTGATACCATTAACTCCGTTCTCCTCGATAAGGGGTTCAAGCGCCCGCAAGTCGCGGAAGAGTCGACAAAAGCCGAAGCCTTGCCGCCCATGGAAAATGTGGAGGAAAGCAAGTCTGAGCCTCCCTCTCATCAGTCTGAGGTGGACCTTGAAAATGCCACGCCGCTGCAGTCCTTGACGGGTGAGCTTCTCGCCAACCTCTATGCGAGCGAAGACTCAGTTCGCGTGGTAATGGTTGAAGACAAAGATTTCAACATCAACACCCCGCCTTTCACGCACTTCCTTGTGGAAAGAGTCTTGTTGAAGATGCAAGAAAGGGACAGCGAGCTGGCTAGAGCTGGGCAGCTGTCTCCTGACAGAATCTTCTGCTACAACATTGTTCGAGAAGGCGATATCATCCGTGAAATAGTCATCAAGAACACTGATCCAGACAGGCTAAAGGAGCTTAAGTCAAGCATCCGTTGGACACTGGAAAAAATGTACGAAAAAGTGAGGAGCCAGAGTTAGAGGGGACTACTTCGAACGATCAAAGTAGATGCTCTTTCCCCTCGTTGAAACTGGGATCCCAATGATAATTGTTGCTTGAGGCAACAGCTTCAGTTTTGACGCCGCCGTTCCCACTCGATACATCACACGGTTATCGATGTTAAGTATGCTTGCCGTTTTTGCAGCTGACCCCAAGGATATTCCTAGGTCCATAGCTCTTAAAATGCACGTCGGGCCGACAAAATCCTTTCCCAGCTTCTTGTCTGCTTTGTCGAATTCTTGGCACCCTTCGTAGCCACAGCTCCCGCAGTTTAAGCCGATGCTCCTGTCCCCTCTGACAGCCAAAAGAACCACTGCAAGAGAGTCCCTAACGTTCTTTGCGTCCCGCTTGAACACTTCAATCTTCCTTTCAACCGCTATCTCTTCCATCTTGTCCGCGATGACATCTTTTTCTTTTCCGTACACAATCAATGTTAAGAGGTCATCCACACCAGCGGTCTTAGGAGCTGTTCTCGCAGCTGCTAACATGAGTCTAGACGCTTCCAAAACGGCATCTTTCTCAGCGTTTTCGCTTCCAATGATCGGCGGACTCATCCTCACACTCACCTGTTTGCTGAATAAACAGTGCTAAACACCTTGGCAACGCTTAATACTTTTGACGTCGCCCAACATTACGGAAAGATTTTCCTCAGCAGGTCCAATATGGCGTTGAGCTGGCCCGTGTAGAGGCCAACGGCCAAGGAAGAAACACCCAGAAGCAGCAACAATGCACCTATCATCCGACGCTCTGGTATTTCCATGCCAACCTACTCCAAGTGTTTCTTCAAAACGGCTTCGATATATTTCTTTTGGACACATCCAACTATCCTGTCAGCTTCTTTGGCGTTTTTCATTATGAGCATCGTTGGAATGCTAAAAACTTGAAAACACTCTGCAGTCTGAGGATTTTCGTCAACGTCAAGCTTCCCGACGAAAACTCTGCCTGCGTATTCCTTGGCCACCTCTTCAATCGTTGGAGCTAGAGCTTTGCATGGGCCACACCATGATGCCCAAAAATCAATCAGCGCGAGTGCATGTTTACCAATTATCTCGTTGAAGTTCGAATCGGTCACGTGAACAGGCTTACTGGCCATTTCCGGCTTTTTCTCCCTTAGCTCAACCAGCTTTTTCTCCCTCATCCGTTCTAATTCATTTTCGTCAGATGTAGAACCATCGTGCTCATTGCTCATCTTTTCATCTGCGCTGTTTTAAAGAATCTTGCAAAGCTTTAAGTTTTTTGTAGGCCTCTGCAGGATCAGTGATTCCTGCCGCCAACCTTTCGAATGGGCAGGTTGCAGGCGTGCAGTTGCTAAGTATGTGCACAACGAGTTCGCCCCATTCAACGTGAATAGACTTCTTCTCAAACAATTCTTTCGCTTCTCTACTCATGATTGATGCATACACTGCTTCAATTCCTGCGTAAAGGACCAAGAGCGCGACTGCTTTCCCAACTATCTTGTCCGCGACAGAGGCTCCGTTAAGTCGTTCGCCCAGTTCCTCAGTCGCCTTGAGAAAGCCTGAAATTCCGTGCGAACCAGTCTCAAAGAGTATTTGCTTGTCCTTTATGATGGAGAGTGTCAACCCTTTTTCTCCAAGACGATTCTTCGCAATTCTTAGATCTTCCATATTCATTCCAGCATTGCTGAAGCGACTGTTTCCAACGCACCTGTTATTTTTCTAACGCAAAGAGCTGCTCTTCTTGCATACGTGCGATCTTTGCAGCAAGCTGTTCCGCTTTAGCTCCCTTTGAGATCTCGCTTATCAAGGTCTCGGCTATTCTAGGATTGACTGAAATCCTGACTGTTTCTTTCGAGTTTTGAAGTTTGAAGTGTGCAGTTATTTCTTTCGTTGAGTTTTCAATTTTCAGTTTTCGGTTTCCGACTGTGCAACTGGTCGAGGCTTGTATTCCGTCAATAACACAGGAGAATGGAGTGGAGAGAGGCGTTTTGATGCTCACCTCCAGTCTACGGCTACTCTTGTCATCAACTTCTAGACACCTCTTCGCCAGGTCTCCCATCCGGACTCCTATGACCAGGAAAGGCCCCAAGTGCCCATGGAGCTTAGCAGCATTTTCAATGAGCAACGTAATCTCCTTACTCTCTGTCACCTTTGATTTTCCTCACATTTGCCTTCTCCAAGGCTATTATGATAGGAAATGTTATCACAACCGTCATCATTCCGCCGACTAGGTGCCATCCACCCCAAAACGTAAGCGCCCATGAAAAAGTTTCGCCAGGCGTGAAGAAGGCGCCGATGAGTACACCGGCAAAGTAGGCCGACACCAGCGTCACGATAGCCGTTGTCGCCAAGCTGTATCGTGCCATGCGGATTCTGTGATGATTTCCAAACATTAACACGTCAAAGACGACTGCTGAAGCGGCAAAACAGATTATCAGTGGAGGGCCCCCTAATAGTATGGCAAATATCGAGCCTATGATGCCAGCCAGCAAGCTTGTGCCGAACCGTCCAGTCACCCATGCAACAAGTAGCAATGTAAAGAAAACCCCAAAATCATGCAGTATTGGAAGCCCCAGCAATTGAAAACTCAATGGTCCCAGAGTTAAGTTCAAGGCTATCCAAAGGGCACAGAAGACGCCTGTTAACGCAACGTCTACGGTAGTAAAATAGGTCTTTTCACCCATTTTGTTCATTAGGTAACACCTTTTTATGAAATAGTAACACTGCACTGCATAAAAACTTTATGCACAGACACACTAGAACTTGTTCGTGAGAACATGCCCAAAATCAAGCGTGTAGGAGTGACATTCCCTCCTGACTTGCTGGAAGATTTTGACAAGATAATTGGAACAATGGGATATGAGAATCGGTCTAAAGCTGTTCAGGACGCAGTAAGAATGTTTGTGGCCGAGAGAAAGCCGCTTCAGGAGGGAACTGGAGATCAAGCTGGACTTTTGATGATGCTATATGACCATGAAGTCGGAGGGCTTGAGAGCGCACTTACCCATGTGCAACACAATTTTGCCCATATCATCTGCTCATCGATGCATATCCACCTGAGCGAAACAGACTGCCTCGAGTCAATAGCCGTTAAGGGCAAAGCTGATGAAGTTCGAAAACTGAGAGATCAATTGGCACCCAAAAAAGGAGTGAAACTGCTCAAGGTAGTGGTTTTTTCCGTTTAGGGCATTAGCTACTTGAGTTCGAACATTCTTTCCAAGGCTTTCCTGGCCTGCTTCGCAATGGCTTCAGGAACGGTGACCAAGTATTTTTCTTCTTTCAAAGCCATGTAAAGCCTGTCAAGAGTGTTCAACTTCATGGTTGGGCAAACCGCCTCTTCATAGGCCAGAAGAAACTTCTTCCGAGGATTCTCCTTCCTTAAACGGTGAAGTATTCCTTCCTCCGTTCCAACGATCAACGTTTCAGCGTTACATTCCTTTGCATACTTACACATTTGCGACGTGCTTCCGACGAAGTCTGCCACTTTATGCATTTCAAAGGTGCATTCTGGATGTACCATCACTTTGGCTTCAGGGTATTGAGTCTTGAGTATGTGGACATCTTCGGGTTGAAAGAGCAAATGCGTTGGGCAAAATCCCCATTCAGGAATGGGAATGACTGTCTTACCCGTTTTTCTTTGGATGTATTCAGCCAGGTTGCGGTCTGGGCCGAAGAGCACCGTGTCACAGTCTAATGAAGCTATGACTTCCACGGCATTAGCCGACGTGCAACATATGTCACAGTAAGCCTTGGCTGTGGCCAGGGTGTTTACGTACAGAACCACAGGTGCAAGCGGATGATGCAGCTTCGCACGCTTAATCTCTTCGACGGTGAGCATCTGTGCCATAGGGCATCTCGCGCCTAGCGTCGGAAGCAACACCTTTTTGTCAGGGTTCAAGATTGCCGCCGACTCCGCCATAAAGTCCACAGCAGAGAAAACTATCATTTTCGCTTCTTTCTCCTCCATTGCTTTCCTGCTGAGCTCTATGCTGTCGCCAATGTAGTCGGCGATGTCCTGAACATCGCCTCTTTGATAATTGTGCGCCAAAATTATTGCGTTCTTTTCCTTCTTCAACTTCAATATTTCGTCTGCAAGGGTCATAATTTCGCCTTAGACCATGGACCAGCGCAACGTTCTAACAATTCGGAGAGATATATGCATTTACCTCTGAATCTGTCTTTCCCTACTTCCTTCTTCGGGACAGGGGCCTGACCATCCAATCCGCAAATGCAACGCTTCACTTGGCATGCCTCTGACTGGAGGACATGGTATTGGGCATGTATGTTTATGCGGTTCGGCTACAGGTTCATTGACGATTATGTCTGGGCTGTGGCCATTTCTCTGAATGAATAAGTTGCAACAGTTCTTATAACGTGGGGTCTATGTTTGCTTTCTGCAGGCTAGAACCTGGTAAATAACAAAATCTTCGAGAGCCAATTCCATTTCCGAGTTTTCATTCCTGTTTGTCCCTTCTAACTTGACTTTCTTTTTCATCTTCTTGATCCTCCGTTAGACAGCAGTGTCAAGTCGTGAATCGTAATATAAGGCTTCTCTGTCGCGCGTTCAACTAAACTACAGAAGAAGATTATCAGGTCAAACTCGCAGTCTGAATGCGAGGTACAGGATCCTGTGTAGTTATGTAAGGCTTGTTCTTTCGGTCTGCTAGCCTCAATTGACTGTTCATCATTGCCAGAAGCACAGTTGTGTGCGAAGGGTTGGTGCAGCGGGCCGGATTTGAACCGGCGAACCCCTACGGGAAAGGATGGCTCATAGGGGCTGTTTCAGGCCAACAAAACCGATCTTGAGTCCTTCACCTTTGACCTGGCTTGGTTACCGCTGCGCACAGTAGAGATTTTCAACTCTTCTTATTAATCATTTCCCGTTTCCTGAATTGCCATTGACGTGTACGCTTGGATGAATTGGGTGGCGAAGGTATCCGCATACTTTTCAGTTCCTCTGTGTTTTCCGTCTAGGCTGGTTCTCAGGTGATGGTAAAACTCATGCAGAATAACAAATGGATCTTTCAACGTGTCACTGTTCAAAACTGAAATGGTCCTTTTGTTGCCGTTGTAACATGCCAGTGCCTTTTTCTTGCGTCCTTTGGGCAGACCGACTTCTATGATGGGAACTGTTACACCGTGTTTTTGGGCGAGGATTTCCAGTGCCTCCTCGACTTTCCCGTTTAGAATCAGCCACACAATGGTCGCCTTGGATTTCCGTTTCAACAAAGATTCCATGCTGATTTGTGTTGGGGCAACTAATATTCTTTGGTGCAGGTTTTCAGGATTTCCCAGCTCTATGGACCACACTGGAAAATGCGGCCAAGTACAAAAAGTTTATTAGACAGCTAATGGGTTACGTTTCTAGCTCCTTAAATATTGGTGACCCTTTTTCAAGTCGGAATGACCCAACAGGTGGAGGAAATTGAGAATTTGAGTAAACCCGCACCCAAACGATCCCATTCATTTAGACTAAACGTAAAGTTTCTGGGGGATGGTTAAAATTGGCTAAAGTATCGAATGAAGACACACGCTTGCTCTTGGGCGCCTTCTTTAAGGACAAGGGCCTTGTACGTCAGCATCTGGACTCCTATAATGAGTTCATCGACCGCGGCCTTCAAGAAGTCATCGATGAAATAGGCGAAATCCCGATAGAAGTTCCTGAGAGTCCCTACAAGGTCAAGTTAGGGCAGATTTGGGTCATAGACCCACAGACTAGAATAACAGGACCTTATGCGACAGAAGTAGACGGGACGAAACATGAAATCTACCCCATGGAGGCAAGACTTCGAAATCTAACCTATGCAGCACCCGTGGCTCTCGAAATGACGCCTGTCATAGACGGCAGGGAACAAGATACCGAGCTCGTCTACATCGGAAATATTCCTGTAATGCTCAAGTCGAAGCTATGCTTCCTGTCTCAACTTTCAAGAGAAGAACTGATAGCATGCGGTGAAGACCCCGATGACCAAGGCGGGTACTTCGTTGTTAACGGTTCGGAACGTGTAATAGTCGCCATGGAAGACTTGGCTCCGAACCGCATAATCGTAGACATAGACGAAAAAGGAACAACGCCGGTATATCAATCAAAAATATTCTCTACAACCGTAGGTTTCAGGGCAAGGATAGAATTGAAGATAAAATCCGATGGGGCGATATACGTTTCAATTCCAGGCGTGCCCTCGGAAATCCCATTCGTCGTACTGATGCGTGCCCTAGGATTGGGATCCGACAAAGAGATAGCAGAGTCAGTTTCCCTAGACAAGAACATACAAACCGCTTTGGACCCTTCCTATGAAAAAGCCATAGGGGTGGATAACGCAAAAGACGCGATCCTATTCATAGGAAATCGTGTGGCACACGGGCAAGTGGAAGAATACCGAGTTCAAAAAGCTGAAACTGCAATAGACAAAAACTTTCTGCCACACATAGGCAGGACGGACCAAACCAGAAGAGACAAAGCCTTGTTCTTAAGCGAAATGGCGTGCAGAGCAATAGAACTGCAGCTTGAAAGGCGAAAGACTGATGACAAAGACCACTTCAAGAACAAAAGACTGAGGCTTGCGGGGCCTTTGCTCGCAGATCTTTTCAGGGTGGCCTTCAGAAACCTCACTCGCGACATAAAATATCAGCTTGAACGCATCGGAGTGAAAGGGCCGATAATAACTGTCTCAGCAGCTGTCCGGCCTGGAATAATCGCTGAAAGATTTCAGCACGCGCTTGCAACCGGCAACTGGGGAAGAGGAAGAGTCGGTATAACCCAGCTTCTGGACAGGACGAATCATATTTCCACGTTGAGCCACCTGCGCAGACTGCAGTCACCGTTGAGCAGAAGCCAACCGAACTTTGAGGCAAGAGACCTCCACGCCACCCACTGGGGTCGTTTATGCCCCAACGAAACGCCTGAGGGGTCAAACTGCGGCCTAGTCAAGAATCTCGCATTGTCCGCAACTATTTCGGTGGGCATAAACCCAGATAAGATAAAGCAATTGCTGTTCAGTTCTGGCGTTCAACCAATACTCGAAGCAAACGAAACCTTAAGACTCTCTGGTTCAAAAGTCTTCGTTGACGGAAACATAATTGGATATTTCGGTTCGCCAGGGGAACTGGCTCGGGAGTTCGTTGAAAGAAGAAGAAGAGGAGAGATATCGACCGAAGTCAACATCGCCTATTTCACAAAAGCCCAGGGTGAAAGAGAAGAATTATATGTAAACTGTGACGAAGGAAGGGTCAGGCGCCCCCTCATAATTGTCGAAAACGGTGCTCCCAGACTTCAACCCGAGCACGTCGAAAAGATAGCTTCTGGTGAATGGGCATGGGAGGACCTAGTGAAAAACGGCATCATAGAGTATTTAGACGCTGAGGAAGAAGAAAACGCCTACATTGCCTTCGGCCCAGAAGAACTGAACCCCGAACACACTCACTTGGAAATTGCAACGTACACGATTCTTGGCATTTGTGCCTCAACCATACCCTACGCGGAACACAACCAATCACCACGCAATTCCTACCAAGCCGCAATGGCAAAGCAAGCCCTAGGAGTTTACGCGACAAACTTCCAACAACGCGTGGACTCGCGTTCACACATTCTACATTATCCCCAAGTGCCAATAGCTGAAACAGCTCTGATGGAGACGATGGGATACAAGCTGCGACCCTCTGGCCAGAACTGTGTTGTGGCCGTTCTCTCGTTCGAAGGCTACAACATGGAAGACGCGTTGGTTTTCAACAAGGCCTCGATAGAGAGAGGTTTGGGCCGCTCAACCTTCTTCCGCATATACGAGGCCGAGTGCCGCCAATACTTAGGCGGATTGAAAGACAAGTTCACGTTGCCAGAAGCTGGGACACGTGGGTACAGAGGTGAACAGTATTACCGGCTGCTCGAGCCGGATGGAATAATAGGTCTTGAGTCAGCAGTTGCAGGTGGCGACGTCCTCATCGGCAGAATTAGCCCACCCAGATTTCTTGAAGAATACAAGGAATTCGAGGTTAAAGGCCCTTCAATGCGCGACACTTCGGTGGACATGCGTCCTTCAGAGACTGGTATCGTTGACGCCATATTCGTAACGCAATCAGGAGAAGGGAGCAAGCTGGTCAAGGTGAGAGTCCGTGACCAACGCGTTCCAGAGCTGGGCGACAAGTTTGCTTCTCGACACGGACAGAAGGGCGTCATCGGCTTGATAGTTCCTCAAGAAGACATGCCGTTTACG
>Ga0315280_10001068_pt1 | contig 48746 bp, 33 predicted proteins | sample YL17G06_40_MG_FD_203697 | JGI IMG/M metagenome (GOLD analysis project Ga0315280, IMG submission 203697) | Sediment microbial communities from Yellowstone Lake, YNP, Wyoming, USA - YL17G06_40 | ecosystem: Environmental > Aquatic > Freshwater > Lake > Sediment | place: USA: Wyoming | collected... | reverse complement strand
AGCACACCGGACCACACACATGCGATTGCGTCCCTGACAGCCATGTCGTTGGGCAAGCATGTCTATTGCCAGAAACCGCTGACTCACTCGATCTATGAGGCACGTCTGATGGCGCGGGCGGCCGAGCATTACAGGGTACAGACGCAAATGGGCAACCAGGCGCACGCCGGAGAGCCGATCCGTCGCGCCGTCGAGCTGATACGCGCGGGAATCATCGGTCCGGTGCGCGAGGTGCACTGTTGGACCAATCGTCCGATCTGGCCACAGGGTCAACGCGCTCTGGACGAGCGCAAGCGTCTGGCTGGACAGCCCAAGCCGGACGGCCTGGACTGGGACCTCTGGCTCGGCCCGGCGCCGATGCGCCCCTACAACGCCTGCTACGTGCCGTTCAAGTGGCGTGGTTGGTGGGACTTCGGCACCGGCGCGCTCGGCGACATGGCGTGCCATATCATGGATATGCCCTACTGGGCGCTCGATCTTGGCGGCCCACTTTCGGTCGAAGCCGAATCCGGCGGCCAGACGGCGGAGACCGGTCCCAACTGGTCCACCATCACGTACCAGTTCGCCGCGCGCAAGTCGGTGGGCGGTGGCACGCTCGGTGGGGCCGTCGGCCCCAAGGCCGCTGTCGAGCAGCCCGCCGTGAAGTTCGTCTGGTACGACGGTAACAAAGATGGCAAGCAAAACGCCCCGTATATCTTGCTCGAAAGGGCTACCGAAGGGAGCAAAAAGACTGATGCAGCGGCGGAGGCTTCCGGCGCCAAGGAGGGCAAGAAAAAGAAGAAAGCGGCCCCCACCATCAATGACCCGCAGCGTTGGGACATGGTTCTCGTCGGCGACGAGGGAATGATGTTCTTCCGGCACACGACCGACTGGATCGTGACGCCAAGCCGCCGGATCGAGCAGTTCGCCGACCTTCCCAAGACCATCCGCCGCGTGCCCAACGAAGACGTCGAGTGGGTCGAGGCCTGCAAAGGGGGCGCCAAACCGCTTTCCAGTTTCGACTACGCCGGCCCCTTCACCGAAATGGTGGTGCTGGGCACGCTGGCCGTGCGTTTGGGCAAGAAAATCGAGTGGGACGCAAAGATGCTGAAGGTCCTCAATGCCCCTGAAGCCGACGCGATCATCCGGCGCGAGTACCGCAAAAACTGGGAATTGCCTCTCCCCAGAACGCTCTTGCAGATCGGGTAAATGGGTGCGAGCAGATGAAACCTGGGGGTATCATGCACATGCTCGAGATCTTTCCGCGCCTCTGCCGCAGAGGCTGTCGTGTGATCCTGTGCGCTGCATTCGGGGTGGGGGTCGTCGCCGCACAAACGGCAAGCCCGGTTCTGTATTTCTCGGATCTCACCGGCGGACCCAAGACTGGCAACACGGATACTTCGCGGGGGCAAACCTCTGGGCAGAATGGCGCGATTGTCACGATTTGGGGTCGGAATCTGGACAACGCGCAGGTGTTCTGCAATGGCGCCCAAGCGGCCTACTATTATTTCCGCGGAAACGCTTTGCGGCCCGCCGACCTCTATACCTATCACAAAATGCAGATGATTTCGTTCCAGATCAGCCATCTTGCTCAGAACGGACCGGGTACCATTTATGCAGTTGCAGACGGCAGACGGTCCAACGATTTGCCTTTTACGGTCCGGGCAGGGGGAATTCGCTTTGTCCGGACGACCGGCAACGACAATACCGGCAACGGCAGTTGGGGACTCCCCTGGCGGACCATCATCAAGGCAGTCGACACGATCGCGCCCGGCGACATTGCCTACATCGGCGACGGCGTAAACCAGACGACCGAGACCGACTACAGCGCCGCCGTCAATCTTGGCAGCGATGGAACGAGCACGGGGCCAAAGGCCCTTGTGGTCTACCCCAGCGCAACCTCGCGCGTCGGCAACACCACCCTCGGCCGCGCGTTTTACTTGTATTCGAACGATAGGAACGATTTCTCGCGCCACTGGGTCATTGCCAAGTTCACGATCACGACCAGAGAGATCGGCGCCCCTGCCTACACGGGCTTTCGCGTGATCGGCAACTACATCACGGCGCCCAACGGCGACGGCATGGATGGAGCCATCAACGGCGAGGGCGATAATGTCTTTGCGTTGGGGAATGAGCTGGACCGCGTGGGATCCACAAGTTGCAGCAAACTGTATCATGCAATCTACTTCAAGGGGTACAGAAAGGACGAGCCTCCGCGCGCGCCGACGGAATCCAATCGAGAGATTGCGTGGAACCATGTGCATGACTGCAACGCGAATCGGGGCATCAACATCTACAGCGAGCAGTTAAACTCGGCTTTCATCGAGGGGCACTCCGTGCATGACAACGTCATCGTCAACCAACGCGGCGACGGCATCATGCTGGGCTATTACGTGGTCGGGACCAACTCGATATACAACAACCTGATCGTCCGCGCCGGGCTGGGACCCGAGTGGGTGGACGACGCGAGCTATCACACGGGCATTCACATCAACACCGGCCACGAGAATGTGCCGAAAGCCGGCACGATCATTCACATCTACAACAACACTCTCTACGGCTGCGGGTGGACGGGAGCGGTCTATGCGGAGGAGAACGGCCACTTGCTCATCGAGCCTACAGCGCTCTCGAGCAGCACGTTGTACTTCAAGAACAACATCGCCTATTCGACCGGGAATCCTTACGTGGCCAGCGAAGGCGGACCGCTTCCTTCGGCCAACCATCGCAATTGCTGGTTCGGCAATGGCGCTGCTCCCGCGTGGGACACAGGAGCCATAAACTCGGATCCCCGGTTTGTCGCACCCAGCGCCAACGATTTTCAGTTGAAACAGGGAAGCCCGTGCATTGACGCGGGTCTCAATGTTTCAGCGGTTGTTCAGCGCGATCTTCTGGGCCTGACGCGACCGCAAGGTTCGGGATACGACCTTGGTGCGTACGAGTTCAGCCCGGCTCTCACGGCAGCGAGAAGATGGATGGACTACCAGCCTTGAAAGCGATCGGTACGATGTAGCACAGACAACAAGCAGAACCGGCAACATTGGTTCAGACATAAGGTGGTCGTCGAAACAGCGAAAGCCGCGACGTTTCCATAGGCTTCGCGAGGCCGTATTCCGGATGCCCTTTGATCTTGATGGCCCAAATCGCCGGCCTATGATTCTCGTCGGCGACAAGGGAATGATGTCGTTCCGACGCGGCTCGACCGACTGGATTGTCACGCCCAGCCGCCGCGCCGGGCAGTTCGCCGACCTTCCCAAGACCATCCGCCGCGTGCCCAACGAAGACGTCGAGTGGGTCGAGGCTTGCAAAGGCGGCCCCAAACCGCTATCCAGTTTCGACTACGCCGGTCCCTTCACCGAAATGGTGGTGCTGGGCACATTGGCCGTGCGTCTGGGCAAGAAGATCGAGTGGAACGCGAAGACGTTGAAAGCCGCCAATGCGCCGGAGGCCGATGCGATCATCCGGCGCGAGTATCGCCAAGGCTGGGATCTGCCGCTGCCCAAGGCGGTCGCGCAGATCGGTTGAATTACCGGATCTCCGTGCTGAATTCGCGGATCGAGGCATTCTCGAAATTCAGCTCTGCTGGTCGCCGCGCCATCAACAAGACCATTCATCGTTTCAAAAGCGAAGCGCTACGACCGTCGTCCTTATACTTCTGCAGCAACGCCTTGAGTTCGCGAACCCTTTCGGGATGCTCGCCGTAGAGGTTTCCGCGCTCGCTGATATCCTGCGAAAGGTCAAACAGTTCGCCGGGGAAATTGTGCGGCTTGTAGCCCCGCTCCTGCTTGAACCAGTCCGGCTCTTTACTGTCCTCACCGCTGCGACTGTCTATGAAAACCCAGTTGCCCTGTCGGATGGCAAAATCGCCTTTGGAACTGTGATACACCGTTGCTTCGCGGATGGGTTTTTCGAGTTTCTGCCCCAGCAGCGCCGGCAGGATGTTGTAACTGTCTTCGCCGGCGTTGGCAGGCAGCGATGCGCCGATAAGCGAAGCGGCCGTCGCCATCAGATCCACATGGCTGATGATCTCATTGCTGATCGAGCCTGCCTGAATCTTGCCCGGCCAGCGCGCCAGGAACGGAACACGGTGGCCGCCTTCCCAGGTGTCGCGTTTCACGCCGCGCAAGTCGCCCATGCTGTAGTGCCTGTATTCTTGCACGCGCTCATAAGCGAACCTTTCCGGCCCATTATCGCTGGTGAAGATAACGAGCGTATTGTCGGCCAGACGGGCACCATCCAACGCCGCCAGGACCTCTCCGACGGTCCAATCCACCTGGTTCACGAAGTCGCCGTAGTCGCCAGCCTGACTCTTGCTCTTGAACTCGGGCGCGGGCACGATCGGCGCGTGGGGAGCGTTCAGCGGGAAGTAGAGAAAGAATGGCTTGCCCTCTTTGGCCTGTGCAGCTTGCTGATTGATCCAGGCCACAGCCTTGCGCGTGAGAGTCGGCAGTACGCTGACCGCTTCAAAGTCCTCCGCCGCAGGACCTTTTCTGACGAATGTTTTCTCGACAGTTGGCACACCTTGACAGCGATCGTTTTCGATAAAAACGAATGGCGGCATGTCGAGCGAAGCGCTGATGCCGAAGTAGTAGTCGAAGCCCACGGTATTCGGGCCATTTTGGATTGGCTTGGTGTAATCCACCTGCCAACCATTCTTCTTGCCCGCGCTGCCTTCCCCTTTCGACTGCCAGTCCATTCCCAGGTGCCATTTGCCCAAACACGCCGTGCTGTAGCCATTTTGCCTGAGCAATGATGCGACGGTCATTCGACCTGGCTCGATCAGACGGGGAGAATAGCCGTTCAGCACGCCCCTCTTGAGTGCGCTTCGCCAGCAGTATCGCCCGGTCAGGACTCCGTAGCGCGTTGGCGTGCACACGCCCGACGGCGTGTGGGCATCGGTAAATCGCGCTCCCTGCGATGCCAGCCGATCGAGGTTGGGTGTGGGAATCTTGGTTTTCGGATTCTGGCATGCCAAATCGCCATAGCCCATGTCGTCCGCGAGGATATACACGATATTGGGCCGCGCAGTTTTAGTTTCGGCCGCAGCCAGGCGCGGCATCGCCAGAATGCCCGCGCCGATAGCTTTGAGAAACTCAAGTCGGTTGATGAATTGCATCACGCTCTCCTTTTTCGTTCTCGCGCCGAGTACTCATTGAATGATGTACCTATCGGCCGCTTGATCGCCAGTTCTCGCGCATGACCTAACTCTGCGCATCTGAAATGAACCCGCCCTTTTCTGTGCGCCGCCGGAGCATGTTTGTCAAGATTGTATCGCTTTTGAGGTTCGAGACTGTTGCTGCCGCCCTGCCGATTCTTTCCTTGAGTTGCGGGGTCGTGTGTGGCGCTGTGTAGAGCAGGAGTTTCTTGAGAGCGGCACGCCAAGGACGCACACCATTGGGTGGCTTATGGAGAGGGCAAGGCGAAAGAACCGGAGGTCCTCATGGCAAGCGCAAAGATGGTTCCACTTCCCGACTACCGCGAATATTCTCTGGAGGAAATGAAACAGCGCGCTGCTGCGTTTTGCGTGGACATGCAGCGACGGCGGACGGTTCGCCATTTTTCGGACCGGCCGGTGCCGCGTCAGATCATCGAAGACTGCCTGGGAGCGGCGACGGCCGCACCCAGCGGCGCCAACCGGCAGCCCTGGCACTTCGTGGTTGTCACGGACCCAGCCGTCAAGCGACGGATTCGGGAAGCCGCCGAAGAGGAAGAACGTAAATTCTACAGCGCACAGGGTTCGCAAGAGTGGGTGGAGGCCCTGGCTCCGCTGGGCACGGATGCGCACAAACCATTCCTCGAGACTGCGCCGTACCTGATTGTGATTTTCGCGAAGCCTTACGACGTACTGCCAACTGGTCAGAAAACCCAGAACTACTACGTGCTGCAATCGGTTGGTATCGCGACTGGAATACTGATCACGGCTGTCCATCATGCCGGCCTTGTTTCGCTCACCTACACGCCCAGCCAAATGTCCTTTTTGAATGGTATTCTCGGCCGACCCGCCAACGAGCGACCCTTCTTGATCCATGTCGTGGGCTACCCCGCCGTCGATGCGGTCGTACCCGATCTTCGGAGAAAGTCTCTTCAAGAGATAGCCACATTCCTCTGAATCGGTGTGACGTTATGGAGAGGAGCAATTAATGAACATTTCAGGGACGCTTGTGGCGATGGCTGTTGTCTTGGTCGCGCTTGTCTCTGTACTACTATCTCCGAGGTTCTCGATTTTGGAAAGGTTTTTCTCAACTCGGCGGACCGAGCTGAAGCGGGAACTACGAACAGTACTTTCGGCTGCCCAAAGGCTTTTCACACACGCTCTTGGAAATGTGGGTGAATCTTTTGGCATAAAAGTTCATTGCACGAGGAGAAGCATTGTGAAACGGCAAAACTGCTGGACATTTCACCGCACAGTTCCCTGTATAGGAGCAGTTCTGTTGGCTGTCGCATGGCTCACGCTGCTGCCTTCCCTCAACAGAGGGGAGGACAGCGAACAGGGCAAGCGTCAACTGGGCGAAAACCCGGAAGACACGCGCGCAGCAGCATTTCGGTTCGAGCACAAAATCATGGATGAGCAGGGACCCAAAGGACCCTTCGGTGGATCACGCGCACGGCATTGGGCTCGCGGACCTGGATGGCGATGGGGACCTCGATGTGGCGACCGCGGAGATGCACCAGTCCAAGCGCAAGCGGGTTTTGGTGTACCGAAACGAAGCGAAGGGGCGTCGCTGGACCCTGAAAGTCCTCGCCATGACCGGTTCCCACAATCTGCGTCTGGTTGACCTTGGAAGCGACGGCAAGATAGACATTGTCGGGGCCAACTGGAGCGGGGGGTATCAGCCCGTCGAGGTGTGGATCAATCAAACCAACTGGCAAGAAGAATAGAGGGTGGACTGAATTGCCTGTGCCCCTGCGATCTTGATGCAGATCTCCTCGCCGGCGCAGAGGACGTCGGTGGGGAAGCAACGCGCAAAGCGTAATGAGACGAAAGAGCACGGAGGCGCCCCATGAAGACCACCGCTGCACTTCTCTCGCTCGCCGTTCTGATCAGCCTCGTACCGAGGGTTGAAGCCGCATCGGAGGAAACCCGCGTGTCCGTGTGGACACGCTGGGAGCACCACTTGATCAGTTCCAAGAGCTACGCAAATCCGTTCGCCGACCCGGTTGTCTCGGTCCGGTACCAAGGACCCGGCAATGAGTCCATCGCCGCGTTCGGCTTCTGGGACGGCGAGGCCACTTTCAAGATTAGATGCATGTTTCCCACGCCGGGGAAGTGGTCGTGGCGGACGTCGTGCTCCGATCCAGCCAACCGGGATTTGCACAACCAGACGGGCATGGTCGAAGCCGTGCCGTACGACGGCGGCAATCCCCTTTATCGAAAGGGATATCTTCGGGTCGAGCCGGGACGCCGTTATCTCAGCCACAGGGACGGCAGTCCCTTTCTCTGGATTGGTGACACCGCCTGGGCCGCGCCCATGAATGCATCGTTTGCGGAATGGCAAACCTACGTGAACGACCGCCGCGAGAAGCATTTCACGGTCCTTCAGATCTTCTGCGCTAGTGAGTGGGCCGGGACAAAGGATGTTCTGGGCAATTCTCCATTTCGAGGCGATGGACTTTCGCCATGGAACCCGGCCTACTGGCAGGAATACGAGAAGAAGGTCCAATACGCCAACGAACAAGGACTCGTCGTGACCATCATGGGTCTCATGGAACCGGTGAAGCGATACCCGGAGGTTGCGGACGCGCAGCGGTTCGCCCGCAATCTGGCCGCCCGGCTCCTGGGGAACTTCGTGATCTTCTCGCCCAGCTTTGACAGCCGATACAGGGACCTGGCGGATTCGGTCGCGTCCTCGGTGCGAGAGGCTGCGCCGTTTCATCTGATCACGCAGCACCCGGGCACGCACCTGCCGACGGCGCGCCTGTATCACGGCAAGCCTCCGGGGGATTTCAGCGGCCTGCAGACCGGCGCCGGCTGGGGTTCAAAACCCGTCAGTCCGGTCACGGCTTCGCGCAACGCGATCGAGTGGACGCAGGAATTGTATCGTCTTCCGCCGCCAAAGCCGGTGATCAATCTCGAGGCGCGCTACGACAGCGCCTTCAACCAGGAGCAGTCGGCGCGGCTGCCCCGCAGTTGCGGCTATCTGACGTTCCTCTCCGGTGCGGCGGGATATACCTATGGCTGTGCGGGAATCTGGAACTGGGGACAGGGTTTTGTGGGGAAAGATCCCCAAGCGAGCCCCTGGCAGTGGCAGAAGGGCCTCGAGCAACATTCCTCCTTGGAGATGAAGTTCATGGCGGAGTTCTTCGGCGGGCTTGACTGGTGGCGGCTCGAGCCGTGCCATGAATTGATCCGCAACCAGCCGGAAGATTGGCTGCGCCGGATGGTCATGGCGAAAGCCGCCCGGAACGACTTGGCTGTGGCCTACCTGCCGGATAATCCTGTGATCGCGATCAACATGCAGCCATTCCCAAAAACCATGCGGATTCATTGGTTCAATCCCAAAACAGGAGAAAAAGTCTCCCGGAGCGAAATGACGTCCAACTCGGGCGACGTGTCTTTCGAACGCCCTGCCGGCTGGGACGATGCTTTGTTGGTGCTGTCGGCTGCCAGACCATAAGCGGAACGGGATTTGCGTCGGGATGGACACCGTAGATGAAACATGTCCGAATAGCATGAGAATCACAACCAGACAGCCAGGAAAGGAATCCGTTCCATGAGTGTCCCCGCAGTGTTGAGCAAGACGAGTCGCTGGTTCTGCCATGTGGCGTCGCTGTTGGCGATCCTCCGAACACTCCGGCAACTGCTTTCCGCGGCCCCAGCAGGGCGCCCTGTCCACACAGCGAGGCCACCACTGGATCATCGAAGACAATGCTGTCCGCGAGTGCAATTCCATCGGAATTGACATCGGCGATCAGTTCGACACATCCGGCCCCCAATTGGCCGAAGGCGGTCGGCACATCGTGCGAACGATACATCCGCACGGTTCGCTCGAGTTGGACCGTCATCGTTTTCAACAACTTGACCTCGCGGCATGCGCGCGATCAACACCAACGTCGCGAGTTCCTTGCGCTCATTTCAATAAGGTGAGCATCACGGCGCGAACATCCATCACCTGCTTGCCCGGAACCTCGAGTGCTCGAAGGGTCAACTCACCGCGGCCCTTCTCCAACGAGAAGACACCCAGCCGCAACGGCTGGAAATCCTTGACGTAGGATTCTCCCTTTCGCGCGACGCGATCGAATTCCGCTCCGACCAGCGGCGGATCGTTCGGTTCGGCCACTTTTCCCTGAATGCGGCTTCCGTTGAAGATCAATTCGACCGTGGAGCCCACGTCCCTCTTCGGACAGGTGTAGTAAACGACGGCTTCGTAGTTGCCGCGCGTTGCGACTTCGATATCCCAAGTGATCTTATCTTTGGCGTCCAACCAATTGGTGAAGTATGAAGAATTGGGCGCGCTGGCGCTTCGCCGAACGTTCCCCCATGGAACGCCGTCGCGCGCCGGCAGTATTGTAACGGGAAACTCAGGGTGGCCCACCGGGAAGGGCCGATCGTCTTTTGGCGATTTGGGCAGCACCTCCTTTTTCCACTGGGCGATTGCCTCCGACAGTTTCGCCGCCACCTCCGGCTTTTCCTTCGAAATATCGCGGTATTGTCCCGGGTCGGCTTCCATGTCGAACAACTGGCCCGCCGCATCGAGGCGATACCGTTGTGTGCGAACGCTGACCTTGCCAGTTTGATGGGAGAAGATCATCCGATCCGGCCATTTCTCGACCGCCCCCGAAAGAAGCGGTTTCACGCTGATCCCGTCGAGCAGTTTCGTGCTGACAAGCGGGATGGCGGCCATGTCGGCCAACGTCGGGAGAAGGTCTATTGCGCCGGCGATCTGCGGGATCTTCGTGCCGGGCTTGATGTGGCCGGGCCACCGAATCAGACAGGGCACGCGCACACCGCCTTCGTCGGTCGAGCCTTTCCGTCCCTTCATGCCGCCATTGAAGCGCCAGCTGTTCGGACCGTTATCGGAGAAGTAAAGAACAATGGTATTTCCGGCGAGCTGCAACTGGTCAATCTTCTGAAGAACGCGTCCAACGTTCCAATCAATGTTCTCGCACATGGCCAGCACGCAGCGGGTCTTGTCGAGCTCTTCCAGCTTCGGATCACGGTTGCGCATCTTGATCGGATTATCTTTGTGCTTCTCGTAGAAGCCATCGGGTACTTGAAAGGGCGAATGGGGGGTATTGTACGGCAGGTAGCAGAAAAAGGGCCGGTTCCTGTTTTGCTCGATGAAGGCGAGGGCATGGTCCGTCAGGTCATCAATAATAAACCCGTTGCCGCGCACGATCTTCCCGTTGTGTTCGAGGATCGGATCGAAGTAGTTCCCCCAGTGGCCGGAGCAGAATCCGTAGAATTCATCAAACCCGCGGGCGTTTGGGTGATATGGATATTGCGTGCCATTGTGCCATTTCCCGAACGCGGCGGTTGCATAACCGGCTGCCTTGAAGGTCTCTCCGATCGTTTTCTCGTCAAGATTCAGTCGCTCCGCTCCGGTCGTCACGCCGTGAACACCGCCGCGCGGATGGTATCGGCCGGTCAACAACTCGGCCCGAGTCGGCGCGCAGACGGGACAGACAAAAAAGCGGTCAAACAACGCCCCGTCGCGAGCCAGGGAATCAATGTTCGGCGTTGTGAGGTTGATGTTTCCGTGAACGCTAAGGTCGCCCCAGCCCTGGTCGTCGCTCAAAAGAATGACGACGTTCGGACGTTCAACGGCCGGCGCCGCTTGTCCGCGAAAAAGCGCTGTGGAGGCAAAAACACCCGCGCACGCGCCTTTCAAAAAATCACGACGCGTTAACTGTGAGTTCATCGTTCCTTTTCCTCCTGCATATCCATTGTGCGTTTCAGGTGGCTCTTGAAAGCCGAAGGAATGTCGTTCGACAGTTTCTCCGAGAACGTGATCCGTTGATGGAGAGACGGCTATGAGGCGCGTTCTCCCCAAGGCTTAACCCGCCCTCCCGTTTCGCAAACGCGGCAAGATGTTCCCCCTTTCCCTAAAGTGAGATTCACTCGCCTTCCTCACGACGTTGTCTTTCTATCCCGAATTTTCAAGAGCGATCTTTCCATGTGCCCTTGAACCTTGTCGAAATCGGGCGTTTTTGAAATGTCGTACATCCAAATTGGAAAGTCTTTATTCGCCGCGAAGTGACATCCTGGATTCGCGTCGCAAATCCACTTCACGCGGATTCCTGAGCCGGCTTTTTCACCTCGTTCCAGGCGGATTCAAGGTCAAGTTGCTTCTTCCTCAAACACGAGAACGCCAAGGACGACCGTTTTTCCGACAGGGTATCTCTCGTTCAATTGCCTCCAGCAAATATCATTTGGGCGAGCGACAGGTGGCGAGCCGGCTGGTTCCGACCGAAACCCAACCGGTGGGTTCCGCCTGGCTCCGAAGCCTCGTGCCTCTTGCGCTCGAGAAGAATGCCACGATCCTTGACGCCTTCGACGACAAGAAGGCCGTGCTATTCTGCCTTGGCCTTCTTCCCTGCGACCTTCTTCTGCGCCTTCTGCCCACTGACCGGGGGGATCGGCAGCGGCAGGTAGTCGCGCTCCAGGATCATCCATTCCTGAAGGGCGGCCTTGAGTTCACGCTCGAGCGTTGCGCATTCCGGCTTGCCGATCAGATTGTTGAACTCGCACGGATCGTTTTGGAGATCATAGAGCTCGAACATCGGCCGCGTGGGCGAAAAGTAGAGGAGCGACATCTCCGGTGACAGTTTGCCCTGTTCGTTCAGTGCGCGCAGTTCCTTCCAAAAAGCGTCATTGTTGAAGTCCACAGGCGTATAGGGCAACTGCCACAGTGCGTTGTAGATCAACTTATGCATCTTCGTCAAAACGCAGCGGCCCAGGTCAAATGCGGCGGAGGAATTTGGCAGGCTCGAGCCATGCGCGCCCCGCTCGGCGAATACATACGTGCGCCCTTCAAACGGCTTGCCCAGCAGAAGGTTCAGGAAGCTGTGTCCGGTCATTTCGCCCGGCTCCGGCGCGCCGCCGGTTTCCAGAAACGTCGGGGCGAGATCTTCGCCCGAAACCAGTTCACTGGTCGTTGAACCCGCCTTCACCTTGCCCGGCCAGCGCACGATCAACGGCACATGGATGCCGAATTCATAGAGCGTTCCTTTGCCCCGAAATTGCGATGCCCCGTTGTCGCCCATGAACATGACGAGCGTATTGTCCGCCAGTCCTCGCTTGTCCAATTCCTCCGGCACTTTCCCGAAATCGCCGTCGAGTCGTGCAATTTCGTCGTAGTAACGCGCGATGTCCTCGCGCACGGCCGGAGTGTCGGGATAATGCGCCGGCAGTTTGATTTTCTGCGGATCATGCGGCTGTGGAATCGCCTGCTTGTCGAGCGGACGATGCGGGTCGTTAAAACAAAGCTGCAGCACGAACGGCTTGCCCTGGGGCACGCGGTCCAGGAACTCCCTGAATTGCTCGAAGATTCGCGCCCCGCCGGAGGTCGTTTTCACGTAGTCGAGACGCTTCGCAAAGGTTCGCAGATTGTGTTCTCGGAAAACCTTCTCAGTCTCCGCCGGAGGCCCATCGGAACCATCGAGATGATAAGTCCGACCCGCCACGCCCGCGAAGTAATCTTGTGTGCGGAGCAGTTCCGGGAAGATTTTCACCTCCGCCGGAAGCGGCGCGGAAAAGCGAGTCATCTGGATGCCGACGGGCGATCTCCCGCTCATGATCGAAGCCCGTGATGGCACGCACTGCGGACAGGTGACGTAAGCCCGGTCGAATCGCATTCCCTGGGAGGCAAAGCGATCGAGATTTGGCGTGCGAATGTCCGGATTGCCGTAGCACCCCACGTGCGGGGCGCTGTGGTCATCGGACAGAACGAGAAGGATGTTGGGACGTTGGGCACCTGGGCTCGCCGCCTGCAACGGGGGTGGAAACGCCATGGTTGCCGCGGCGCCTGCCGTGGCCAGTTTCAGGAATTCGTGACGGCTCATCGAGTGCATGTTGGATGTCTCCTTTCATGGATTGACCATCAGACGATCCTATTTTGCCTGCGCGCTTCTTGCCGGTCAAGCGCAGCTTCGAAACGCCTTGCTGAGGCGGCAACGGCCTGATCTCCTCGTTTTGAAGATAGGTTTTAACGCGGCTTATTTCACAGACACCCGGCAGAGGCTGTGCCTCCGCATAAATCGCTCCTTTTCTGACTTTGCACTGCGATTCCGCCCTTTTTTCGATTAACCCGATTTTTCATCTGATCCGTCCCCCCTCCGGCGGCTTATTGTGATTCCCTCCCGGGCCGGCCGTCCTTCGTCTGAACCACAATCATCTGATGTACGTCGAACGGCGGCGCGCGTAGTTCGACGCGCCCGTTGACATAGCGCCAGTCGCCAATTTTAATGTTGCCGGGCTGAACGAAAACGGCCTGCGGCTTGCGCGGCACACGAAGCGTGACGCCGCAGGGTGGAACAGGCGGAAGACGGCGGATTGTGACCGGCTGATAGGAGCGCAATTTGGGGGCGTACATTCGCTCCCCCTCGGCCATGTTCACCATGTGAAGGACGAGGTTGCCGTCCTTTTCGCGGAGCACGATCTCCACGTGCTCGGGCGCGTCGGTTGTGACCCGGCGCTGGTCGGGCGGCAGAAGCGTGGCCAGAACGTCATCAACAAGATCGAGCGGAGGCTGTTGTTTGCCCAACCTGGTCAAAAGTGGCACGGAAAGGTAGTACGCCATGCCCTTGCCGCATGAGTGAGCCGTCAGCAGCGGCCACTTTTTACCTTCGGTATCGGTGACGCTCAGTAGCGTTTTTGCCTCATCTGTCTTGACCCTAGAGAGCGGGCGCTCAAAGCGATCGTTGCGATCTTTGGTTTTCGCCGCCAGTGCTTCCGGCTTCTGGATACTCGAAGCCTCACTCAACCCAAACACGGGCAGCATCCGCTTGTCCACCTCGATGCCCGTGCCGGTGAGGAGCACGTTTCCGCCCGCTTCGATCAATCGAACCAGATCGCTGACGGTCTGGCCAGTGAGTGTTGTCGGATGTTCGACGATGAGCAGCGGGGCGCGCACGTCCCGGTCATGCAGCCGCCAGTCGCCGACCAGCTCGTAGTTCAGATGCAAACGAGAAAGCAGCTCCGCAGCTCCTTCGAGACGGTTGTCCGCCTTGTTGAAGGCTTGGCGCGTCAGCACACCCAGACTGTAGTGAGGCGCGGCGCTGTGGAGCATAGAGACATCCGGCAGCCTTTTGGACCCGAGACACCAGGACTGGCGTGCTCGCAGGAAAGGACTGACAACCTTCCCATAGGATTCAAACAGTGCGGGGTCAAGGCCGCCCGTGGCAGTGGGCGTGTCCCACAGGTTGAAGCGTCCCCCGTTGGCAGCAATGATCGCCATTTCCTGCTCGATCTGCGGTTTGGGCTTGGGGATCTTTTTGACCTGCCCGCCGCTCGTTTGCACGAACGTGTAGCCGGTCGTCATTAGTTCGAAGGGAATCCCGACGCTGTCACACCAGTGCGCCTCCACCGACAAGTCTTCGACCTTATTGGCGATGTCACCGGTGAGATACGCAATTCCCGGGTCGGGCTTCTCGGGCATGCGGACCGAGCAGGCCCAGTTGAAGGTGATCAGGCAATCGGGTCTGAGGGAGTGAACGACTTTGCAGGTCCTGTGAACGAACTCGCGATAGATCTGCCGCTGCATGGCAAGAAACTCCGCCCAGCCTGGCTGGCTGGGAGCGGCGGGCAAATCCATGCCCGTCTCATTCTTGAAGCGTTTGCGACAGGCATCGCAATAGCACGCCTCGATCGTGAACACCGAACCGTCAAACCAGAAGCCGTCGGGTTCATAACCGGCCGTGATCTCGCGCAGCATCGGCCAGAGGTACTTCTCGGCGACGCCGCTATGATAGCACAGCGCACGCTCGACCTCCGAGCCATCCTGTTTGCTGCGGTTCCACTCGGGGTGCCGTTTCATGATTTCCCCGTCACGGCCGATGTTGTAGTAGATGGACCAGTGATAGCCGTTCCTGCGCGCAATGTCACGCCAGATGCCGAGCACATCGCGGGCAATCTTTGGTGGCACGTGGCCGATCTTCGAGGGATAGGTCGTCCACCCCGGGTTGCCCTTGGCGTGTATTTGAATCGAGTCGGGGCGCGACAGATTGATCAACCGCTCGACCTCTGCCGGGTTGGCATCGCGGCCGACCTCGGCTGCCGCACCTGTGTGGTAGTCCTCGTGAAGAAGATAGAAACTCTTCGAGTACCAGTGGCTCTTCTCCGCTTGTCCGGGTGCGAGCGTCACGCTCAACAAGACAACAGTGATAAGCCCGGCCAGCGCCCGGATCGCGCGAATCATAGAAAACGGTTTGGACATTTGATCACTCCACAAGGCCAAAACGCCGGCGAGGTTCGGCCAGCCAGGCTTCGAGTTCTTCTCGCAATGGCTCTGCCACGTCGCGACGTTCCTCAAGCAGGTTCTTCTGTTCGCGGAGGTCAGCTTCGATACTGATCAGTTCCACGGGCTTTCCGTTCAGGGCCGGCATTTTCCACGGACCCTACTGAGTGGGATACGAGGGCGTTGAAAGCCGTCAATGCTCCACCGACCGATGAGTTCATCCGGAGCAAATGCCCTTCGGGCTGGAACTTGGCCGTGCCAGCGGCGCAACGAGGCCAACCTGCGCTCACTCGGAACTCTCGGACGGGAGTCGCCTGCCGTTCGGAAGCGAAGCGACCTTGAACTTTGCCTCGAACTCGTCGAGCGTTTTCAAGTGGTCTTTAACCACGGAAGCATGAGCGGTCCCTTCGGCCAGGTTCTTGGTTTCCCACGGATCGTTCTTCATGTCGAACAACTGGATCACCGGATCGTTCCGGTAAGTAATGAGCTTGTATCCGTTCGTTCGGATCATCCTGCCGTCGAGGCCCGTGTGAGAGACGACGAAATCACGCCATGGTTTCGCCGCGTTTTCGGCCAAGGGGCGAAGGCTGTAGCCGCGCATGTCGGGCGGTGTGGGGACGCCGGCGAAGTCGCATACGGTTGGAAAGAGATCCACGCCAGAGACCAGATGCCTATCGTCGAGCACGTTTTCGGGAAGACGCCCCGGCCAGGAAATCATCAACGGCACGCGCGCCGCTTCGTCGTACAGGAAGCTCTTGAGGATCATCTTGTGGCGCGCGTGACCGTCGCCATGGTCGGCTGAGAGGATCACAACGGTGTTGCCGGCGAATCGCGACGCTTCCAGCGTGTCGAGGATCAAGCCCACTTGCGCGTCCACCATCGCAATGTAGTGGTAGTAGGCCCAGATGTAAAAGCGCCAGTAGTCCTCCTTCCAGCGCCCGAGGCCGGACTCCTCTCCGCCATCGCGCATGTATCTCTCTTTTCTTGCGACGATTGCCTGCGGTTCCCTCATCGCAACGTTGAAGTTGGGCGGTAGCGGTGGAAGTTCCCCGGCGAGTTCGGGATATGGCATAACGCCTCGGTACATCGTGTTCGTGAGGACGAACGAGCAGATATCGTGGGGATTCAGGAGCCCCGCGGCCAGAAAGAACGGCTCGCTTGGATCGTAGTTTCTGAGAAAGCCTTCCACGCTCTTCGTGGTGACAATGTCGCCAAGCGACGCGGTGTTCTTCGGGTCGGATCCCAGGACGGTGAAACTCCTCGACACGTCCCTTTGTGGAATATGCCATTTGCCGGTGTGAAATACCTGGTAGCCGTTCCGCCGGAGCCATTGGCCGAGATCGGGGATTTCCCTCGCCATCGGCATCCCGTTGACCATCACACCCGTTTCGGGGGTGTATCGGCCGGAGAACCACGACGAGCGGGCGGGACAGCACACCGGGTTCGTGCTGTACGATTGCGTGAAGGAGACGCCCTGCCGGGCGATGCGGTCGAGGTTGGGCGTTTTCACGGCCGTGCAGCCGTGGTGACGGATGGCCTCACAGCTCAGCTGGTCGAGATTCAGAAAGAGGAAGTTCGGCTTCTGTTTCCTGTCGCTCGGAATGATGGATACGTTCATGGCGAACGAAGGCATAACCGCCAGCGCGCTGGCCACTCCCGCCGAGATCTTGAGGAAATCGCGCCGTGGAATGGCTGCCGGACCTCTGGAGTCGCTTTTCATTGTCTCTCCTCTACGCTTTTTCATTCACAAGCACGAAGAGCCTTCTGCTGCCGAGAACCATGAACAGCCGATTGTGGGCGTCGAGGTAATAGTGCGTGGGAAGAACGCCTTCCCCGAACTGCAGATACTCCCGGGCGTCAACCTTCTTGCTGGCACATGCGACTTGTGTCTTGCCCCGGTATTTCAGCGTCTGGTTCTCCCGCAAGACATCGAGGTATTCGAGCATGTCGCAGGTCAGCGCCGAGGCGAAGTTGTCCCGGCCGAGTCTCTGGACCGCGTCGAACAACGACCAATCACAGGTGTATGCCTCAAGCCGCTTCATTCCTTTCACCGGCTTTCCCTCTTTCATGAGGATTCCGTTCTCCACGGCGCCGGTCTTGGAAAAGGTCACGAGCTTCCGCCCACTCGCCCGCTGGTTGGTGAAACGGATTTCCCACGAAAGCGGCGCGCAGAGTCTGTCGTTCGTGCATCGGATGCGCGCCGTCGTCAGATCGTCGTCCATGAGCGCCGACGATTCGACGAGCAATTCAATATCGCCGCCTTTCGGGGCCGAGGATACTTTCAGAATACCGTCGGGCTTTGGCATTCCGGCGCCCGACCCGCCCTTGGCCTTGCTCTTGGCCTTGCCTTCCCGGATGTTCAGGAAGTGAATGTTGTAAGCGTGTTCCCATGCGCCGGCGGGATCGAATTTTCCCGCGGGAGGGTCATACGCATTCAAGACCCGCAGGACATTCTTGAACTGCCATACCTCGGAAGCACTCTTGTCATCTGGCATATGAGGATCCTTGGTCCGAGTTTTCACACCGACAACCGGGCAATGCGCGACGGGCTTTGGCGATGGACGCGAGAATCGCGACCGCTCCGAGCGACGCAACACCCTCTTGCCTGGGTCGTCTTCCGCGTCAGCATTCTTAATTCTCTCAGACGCGCCAAAGCAAAGATGTGTATCCTTTCTGCTTGTTTCAACGAAAAATACGACAACTCTGAAGATGCCGTGATGTCCTGCCACGCCGGCCAACCTCCCTGCCAACGTCCACCATCACTAGCGCTCCTTCGCGGCAGCGGGAGACTTGCCTGCGGCCTTCTTCTTCGCCTTAGTGCCGTCGCCGTTCCAGCGGATATCAATCCAGCGCGGAGGTTCGTTGTTCTTGTTCCAGGCATCCCAGAGGGCCTGTAGCTGTTTGACCTTCTCCGGTTCCTGGGCGGCGAGGTCGCTTTTCTCGCCGCCGTAGGAAAACCGAATTAAAAATCAGTGGCGTGCCAAGAGGAATTCGAACATACGCCCCGCGGATTAGGAAGCGGGCAAAAGGCCCACAACAGGGCAAAACAATAGCAAACAAGGCCGATTATCAGCAACAGAGCGAAACAACAGCAACAGACGAAGTCAACAGGGGTGACATACCGGCGTGGCATCCGGCAGGTCCCGTTTACCAATTCCCTCTTGACTTTCGGCGCAATGGCAACGGTCATAACCAATCTTTCTGTTCTGGCAAGGCGAGAGAATTGCGACCGTCGAATCGTCACGACAGGTCACCGGGAGAGTGAATATGTCTGACACTTGTGCAGGCCCGGCATGGGGTGCAGCATCGGGCGGCCCTGCAATCGAACGCCCCCGGCGGGCCATCATTCTGATTGCTGGGGGAGGCGGGCGACTGCGTCCCCTGACGGAAGACCGCCCCAAAGGGCTCCTGGAAGTCGGTGGCCGCCCGATTGTTGAACATCAGATAGATTGTCTTCGCGCCTCAGGGATTGACGAAATCGCGTTGGTGACCGGCCATGGCCGCGACAAGGTGCGACAGCGTTTCGGCGATCAGGTCGCCTATTTTCACAACGAGCGTTATCGCGAGACCAATAGTCTTTATTCCGCGTGGGTGGCGCGTGAATTCGGCCGCCAAGGGTGCCTGATTCTCAATTCCGACGTTCTGTTTCACCCCGCCCTTCTCGAACGGCTCCTGTCCGCGCCAAACCCAGATTGCATCCTTATTGATCTGCGGTCGGGTCTCGGCGAGGAAGAAATGAAAGTGGTTCTCGGCGAAGACAGGCGCGTGTTGAACGTTAGCAAGGACCTCGATCCGCTGGCCGCCCATGGCGAAAATGTGGGAATCGTACGGCTGGGTCGCGAGGGAGCCGGGCGATTCTTTGACATTGCCGACCAGGAGGTTCGCCGGCACGAATGGGGCCACTGGGTGCCTTTCGCCATAGATTGTCTCTGTTCCACGCAGCCCTTTTACGCCGTCCCGACCGAAGAATTGCCGTGGATCGAGATTGATTACCTTCACGACTTGAAAACGGCGCGCGAAAAGGTTTACCCTTCGATTCGAGGCGCTCTGGAATCGCTCAAGCCGGCTCACTCTGGGTAGAAATGATACAGCGTCATCTCGATCGGTCGGCCACTGTGTCGAAACGACACATGATCGCCTATCCATCCCAAGAGAAAGGATGCACATACATCTTTTCGTGGCCGTAAATCATTGATTAAAGGCAACTTGGCGGGGCGACCTATGGTATTCGACTGCGTTGGCATCCCCTTTGCTAACAACAAGATGGAAACACACTGCGGCGCGCAGGCGATGGTTATGGGTTCGTGCCCACAACTAATCAGCTTGGCGTCGCCAAAGACTCTGAAAGGAGGGAGATTGCGTATGCCAGTCCAACCCCTCGGTGATCGGGTCCTCATTCAGCGCCTTGAAGAGGAGGAAGAGAAAACAAGTGGCGGTATCTACATTCCCGACACCGCAAAGGAGAAGCCCCAGAGGGGCAAGGTGGTCGCCGTCGGTCCGGGCCGCATGACCGAGGAGGGCAAACGCCTGCCCATGGACGTCAAGGTGGGCGACGAAGTCCTGTTCGGCAAGTATTCCGGGAGCGACGTTCCAAAGTCCATTGACGGTGTCGAGTATCTCATCATCAAAGAGGACGAGATTTACGGGATCATTAGAAAGAAATGACCGCGGTTGACGGTCTGTCGGTGGTAAGTCGGATCACTGGGAGCCAAGCCGGCGACACCGACAGGTTTCGCCGCCGCAAACGGTATCCTATGGAAGGAGGTTCGGAACAGTTATGGCCAAGCAATTGATCTTCAGCGAAGAAGCGAGAACGGCCGTCCTGCGCGGTGTGGACAAACTCGCTGAAGCTGTGCGCATCACGTTAGGTCCGAAGGGGCGCAATGTCGTCTTGGAGAAGAAATTCGGCGCTCCGACGATCACCAAGGACGGTGTGACCGTTGCCAAGGAGATCGAACTCGAAGACCCCTATGAAAACATGGGCGCCCAGATGGTTCGCGAGGTGGCCAGCAAGACAAGCGATATTGCGGGCGACGGGACGACAACCGCGACGGTGTTGGCTCAGGCCATCTATCGAGAGGGAATGAGAAACGTTGCCGCCGGAGCCAACCCAATGGCGCTCAAGCGCGGCGTTGACAAGGCCGTGGACGCTGTCGTGTCCGCGATCAAGGAGCAAAGCAAGGAAACTCGCGATCACAAGAAGATCGCCCAGGTCGCCGCCATTTCGGCGAACAACGACATGACCACTGGCGAGCTGATTGCCGATGCCATGGACAAGGTGGGCAAGGACGGCGTCATCACGGTCGAAGAGGCCAAGAGCATTGACACCACGCTCGAAATCGTCGAGGGCATGCAATTTGACAAGGGTTATATCTCGCCCTACTTCGTGACCGATGCCGAGAAGATGATCTGCCAGCTGGAAGATGCCCTTATTCTGATTCACGACAAGAAGATTTCTTCGATGAAAGACCTTCTGCCGTTGCTCGAACGCGTGGTTCAGTCGGGCAAGCCTCTGGTGATTATCGCCGAGGAAGTCGAGGGCGAGGCGCTGGCGACGTTGGTCGTCAACCACCTGCGCCGAACGCTTACGTGCGTGGCGGTCAAGGCGCCTGGCTTTGGCGATCGGCGCAAGGCCATGCTCGAGGACATCGGCATTCTGACCGGCGGCAAGGTGATCAGCGAAGAGGCGGGCTTCAAGCTCGAGAACACGCGTCTCGACGATCTTGGCCGGGCCAAGACGGTGCGCGTCGAGAAAGAAGACACGACGATCATCGAAGGCGCCGGCTCGAAGAATGCCATCAAAGGCCGCTGTGAACAGCTGCGCCTGCAAATTGAGGAGACCACGTCGGACTATGACCGCGAGAAGTTGCAGGAGCGGTTGGCCAAGCTATCCGGCGGCGTGGCCGTGATCAAAGTCGGTGCGGCCACCGAGGTCGCGATGAAAGAGAAGAAAGCGCGTGTTGAGGATGCACTGCATGCCACTCGCGCGGCGGTCGAGGAGGGCATCGTGGCCGGGGGTGGTGTGGCCTTGATCCGTGCGGCCAAGGCGGTTGCCGAACTGAAACTCGAAGGCGACGAAGGAATTGGTGCCGAAATCATTCGGAAAGCGCTCGACGCTCCGGCTCGCTGGATTGCCCAGAACGCCGGTGCCGAAGGCTCAATCATTGTCGAAAAGATCAAGGAACAGAAAAAGGGCACAGTCGGGTTCAATGCGGAGACCTGCCAGTTCGAGGACATGATTGAGGCGGGAATCATTGACCCGACAAAGGTGGCTCGAACCGCGCTTCAGAACGCCGCCAGTGTCGCGGGATTGCTCATCACGACCGAGTGCCTGGTGACCGAGATTAAAGAGAAGGAAAAGGCCGGTCCCGGTCAACACATGCCGCCCGAGTATTAAGAGGCCCTAACAGAAAGAAAGTGGCACGGGCTTCCAGCCCGTGATTCATGGGCAATCCGCCCGAGGCGGACATGCCGCGATGGACAGATGCCTTGTTGTTAGAGGCTCTGTGGGCCCGGAATTCATGGCGACGCCGACAGGCCGACTGGCGTTCTTGGCCGGTTGTGGGGCTGTGTGGCAATGGAGAACGGGGCTGGGGTAGGTCACTGCCCCGGCCCTTTCTGTTTGACAAACATCGGGACAATAGTAGAAGTTTCGCCGTTTTGCGTCATCGCTCTGCGGGGCAGGAGTTGACAGGTGAAATACACGGGCAATTCAAGAATTGACTTTCAGCCGACGTGTGATCACTTATTGCTCCCCGACAGACAGGGAGGACATGCATGGGACGCCTGATAGGAATTGACTTGGGGACGACCAACTCCTGCGTAGCCGTCATGGATGGGGGCGAGCCCAAAGTTCTGACCAATTCAGAGGGCTCGCGCATAACCCCATCGGTCGTCGCCTTCACCGAGAAGGGCGAGCGGTTGGTTGGCATGGTGGCCAAACGTCAGGCCATAACCAATCCCGAGAATACGGTCTTCTCGATCAAACGCTTCATGGGGCGGAAGTATGATGAAGTGACCGAAGAGATCAAAAAGGTTCCCTACAAGGTGGTCCGCGACAGCAGTGCGAACGCGGTCATTCGCATTCGCGAGAAGGCGTACACCCCGCCCGAGATTTCGGCGCGCGTTCTTCAGAAAATGCGCCAAACCGCCGAGGACTGTCTGGGCGAGAAAGTGAGCGATGCCGTCATCACGGTGCCGGCCTATTTCAACGATGCGCAACGTCAGGCGACCAAGGACGCCGGACGTATCGCAGGTCTTGAGGTCAGGCGGATCATCAACGAGCCGACGGCGGCGGCCCTGGCCTATGGGCTGGATCGCAAGAAGGACGAAATCATCGCGGTCTATGATTTGGGCGGCGGCACGTTCGACATCTCCATCCTTGAACTGGGTGAGGGGGTCTTCGAGGTCAAGAGCACCAATGGCGACACGCATCTGGGCGGCGACGATTTCGACCAGCTGGTGATTGACTGGCTGGCCGAGGAATTCCTGCGTGACTATGGCATAGATCTTCGCAAGGACCGAATGGCCCTGCAACGGTTGAAAGAGGCCGCGGAAAAGGCCAAGTGCGAGCTTTCGACCACGTTGGAAACGCAGATCAACTTGCCGTTTATCACGGCAGACCAATCGGGTCCGAAACATTTGAATTATACCTTGACGCGTGCGAAGCTGGAGCAACTGATCCGGCCGTTCGTCGAACGGACAATCGAGCCGTGCCGCAACGCACTGGCCGATGCCAGTCTGACACCCCAAGACATTGATGAAGTCATCCTGGTGGGCGGCTCGACGCGCATCCCGCTGGTCCAGGACATCGTACGTACGCTGTTCGAGAAGGAACCGAACCGCAGTGTCAATCCCGACGAAGTGGTCGCGGTTGGGGCGGCGATCCAGGGCGGTGTCCTGGGTGGTGAGGTCACGGACGTCTTGCTGCTCGATGTGACGCCTCTTTCGCTGGGGATCGAGACGCTGGGCGGCATTTTCACGCGCCTGATCGAGCGGAATACGACCATCCCGACCAAGAAGAGCGAGATTTTCTCCACAGCAACGGACAATCAATCGGCGGTCAGCATTCACGTTCTTCAGGGCGAGCGCGAGATGGCGGCCAACAATCGCACTCTGGGCCGGTTCGATCTGGTGGGCATCCCGCCAGCGCCGCGCGGCGTTCCCCAAGTCGAGGTGACCTTCGACATTGACGCCAATGGGATCGTTCACGTCTCCGCGCGCGATTTGGGGACCGGCAAAGAACAGAGCGTTCGGATCGAATCTTCGAGTGGGCTTTCGGATGACGAAATCCAGAAAATGGTCAAGGATGCGGGTGTACACGCCGAAGAGGACCGCCGCCGGCGCGAGGAAGCACAAACGCGCAATGAGGCCGACGCCTTGATCTATTCGGTTGAACGAAGTCTCAAGGATTTGGGTGATAAGGTCTCACCGAGCGACCGCGAAACAATCGAGAAAGAAATCCGCGAACTGAGAAAGGCTATCTCTCAGGGGCTGGTGGATGAGATTCGACGCGGCATCGAACGCTTGACAAAGGCGCAGCATCGCCTATCTGCTTCGATCTACCAACGCGCGACCGCAGGTTCTGCGTCCACATCGAGCGAAAGGAAAGAAACCGCTGGCGCGCCCTCGTCGCCCGAGGGCGAAGTGGTGGACGCTGAATTTGAAGTGAAGGAGAAGAAAGATTAACACACCGGCAATTCTGGAGGAGAACTTGCCCGAATTGGCTAAGTCACGCCGTGGCCGCTATCTGTTGGTCAATGTCATCATGCGGCGTTCTCGCGATCTTTATGGCGGAGCCAAACCGCTCGTCAAGACCACCACCAATGAAGCGGGAACGATCGCCTACCAGGAGATCGTCAACGGCCGCGTCAAAATCACCCCACGCAAGGCGCCGCCCAAGTTGGTTGACCTGGCCAAGCAAAACGTCTGACAACCACGGCGCTTGGGGAAAGAGTCGCCGAGGTTTCTGGAAGTCCGGTCGGTCCGTCCGAGCGGCTTTTTCTTTGTTGGTTTGGGACTTCATTCTTCTGCGGATTTCTCTGAGGAATGTTTAGGAAAAGGGCGGGTTTGTCGCGCCTCTGTCCAGAACTCCACAATGTTCCTTCGCGCAGAAGAGCCTATCACACTTGGCATTCCGTACTGATTATCTAGCGTTCTTCCTTGATCTTGTAGTGAATCCAGCGTGACCGCAGCCACCGAACCGCCATCAGGTCGTCGAAGGTGCGGACAATTCGGTTGCGGAGGTTGAACTTGCCCTTGCCGCGCAAACGCGGGCGGTGGTTGACCGGCACTTGGTTCACCTTGTAGCCATTGAGCAGGAACATAGCGGGAAGGAAACGATGGAGTCCGCGGTAGAACTGCTGAGTGTGCAGCGCCTCGTGGCGCAATGCCTGGAGAGCACACCCGCTGTCGCGGATGCCGTCGCGAATGACCCAGTTGCGAACCCGGTTGGCAATGTAGGACTGGACTCGACGAAACCACGGGTCGTGACGCCTGACCCGATAGCCGCAGACAAGGTCATAGGGAGGAATCTGTTCGATCAGATTGGGGATGTCGCGTGGATCATTCTGTAGGTCGCCATCCATGATAACGATGATTTTGCCGCGAGATTTCTCCCAGCCGGCGACCAGCGCCGCTGTTTTGCCATAATTCGTGTCGAATTGGATCAAACGAATCTTTGGGAAACGCGATTGCAGCTCGCATAGACGACGGTAGGTTCCATCGGTTGAGCCATCGTCCACGAAAACAATCTCATAGGTCTCGCCGAGCGCTTCCAGGACCGGAACCAACTCCTCGAGCAGCGGCGCCACGTTTGGTTCTTCGTTGCAAACGGGGATAACGGCCGTCAGATCGAGAGTTATGTCAGTTGCGATCACCGCACAAGCGCTCCATTGCCACTCAGCAAGTTGATCCACTCGACTGGGCAGCGGGCCATTCGCCGCCCTACCACCGCAGGAAACAACAAATGGCAAAACGAGATGGTCGAGTCCCGGCGCGTTTTGGTCAAGCCAAAACCCGTTGCCTTCGATCGGCTATGTGTATCTCTCCATTCCCGCTTTGGACGGGGCAATTCATGAATTGTCCCTGCATGTCGGAAAACTGTCGCACCCGGGCAATGTTAAGATGCCCGCGAGATTCTACTTTTCTACAACTTGGCAGCTGCTTCTCCGACAGTTCGTTGTGCCGTTAGAGCAGTTTTGGGAAAAATCTTCCTGTTCGTTTCTGATATTCTTTATAGGCATCGCGGAAAAGATCAATCATGAGGTTTTCTTCGTATCGAACAAGGTAGTGCCAGATCGGGTGTAAAATGATCGCCCAAACCAGGAAAATGTAGTTGTTCAAAAACAGAGCAAAACCGAAATTGAGGATAGATAAGAAAGCAGCATACAGTGGGTGCCTGACATATTTGAATGGTCCCCATGTGCAGAGAACCTTTCCTCGATCGGATACAGGCAGGGACTCGATACTCCACCAAACAAGGGAGATGGCGGCAAGCAGAGAGGCGCCGAAAATTATATCTAATGCAAATCGTTTCTCAGATATTTTGGGAAGGCCGACTTGATTTCCCAAGAAGAAAGCCGTAAGAAGCAAAATCACACTTATGACCAATCCAATAGGGCCGACGCCGAAGATCTTGTTGAACTTGCATATTCTCATTTCTATCCCAAGTTGTGGTTGTTCCCGGCAATCTTACTCAATGACCTTCGGGATTTGATTGCCCCGCGATGGAGATACCGTAACCGTGGATTCTGATGCCTCCGGAAACATGATCGCTCGGAGAAACTCTGCCGGACAGTTCCTACCAGTACTTTTCCCCTCGAAGAAAACGAGCCATACCTTCTGTTTTGATCTTTCTTATGTTCTTGAGATGGGCGTGGCCATTGACGGGTTCCAACCATGATAATATCTTACACTGCTCAAATTCATCACATTCCCAACATCCGACGAAATGTTTTGCTTGACAGCAAATCCTGATCTTACATGCGGCGGTGCCACCGCCTTGGCGACAGATTCTTGTGCACCGCAGTTGACTCAGAGATTTCAGACACGAATGGGACAGCTCCATGTTTTCTAGCGGCTTGAATTCGTTAAGCAATTTCGCCAGGCCGGGACCAATTCTGTCCAAATGTGCCTTTTGAAGTTTTCCGTAGAGGGCCTTCGAAAGGTCGGCGATTTCACCTTTCTTGATAATGCAATCGCCGCAGTAGAGGCCGCAATAAGCAACCAACGCAGAATTCTGTCTGGTCATATGGGAGGTCTCTTGGTTCATCTTCCTCTTATCCTCAGAATGAAGATGGGAGTGTCAACGCCAATTGACCATACCAGAGACGGGATTTCGAGGCTGTCAAAGGATACCGCGACCAATGGCGGCGACCAAGCGAAGAACAATGACCACGGAAAGGCAAGGCACACGGAGACTTGTTTTGTGGAGACCTCTGTGGCCTTCGCGCTTCTTTGGCGAATCAAATCGTCTCAAGGGTCCCGACGTGCGCTCATCCAAGACAATGCAAGAGAAACAACATCTTGAAGGCGTGCTTGAAGAGTGGGTAACGGCTTTTTTCCGGTTGACAGTGCGATGGTGATAGGTATATGCGACCTGTTAGGGGAGAATGGAAGGCTTGTCGTCGGGCCATGGGGCCGATACAAAGGAGAGGTGACACCATGCAGAAAGCACACGGGGCGTTCACGTTGATCGAACTCTTGATCGTCGTGGCAATCATTGCCATTCTGGCGGCAATTGCAGTGCCAAATTTTCTCGAAGCCCAGACGCGCTCCAAAGTGTCGCGCACGGCGAGCGACATGCGATCCATCGTTGTCGCTCTTGAAGCTTATCGCCTGGACTACAATGACTACCCATTTCCAAGTTATACCTATTCGACCGATGGGCAAACCGATAGCACCTTTGAGATTGATAACCTTCAGCAAGGGGTTCACTCGATGACGGGCAACCAAAACGTAACAACGCCGGTGGCCTATATCACTTCGCTGCCGCGCGATGTTTTCAGTCCCCACCGCTCGCACTGGTTTGGCTACTGTCGCGTCAAGGAGAGCATGTGGATTCTGACCAGTCTGGGGCCGAACATGACAGAACCCATAAAGGAGACCCCCGACCCGGTTCGTTGCCCTGGATGGCTTGGTTGGCAGGGCGGTGAAATTCAAGAGGCGTCGGTTCTTATTGATACCCAATATGGACGTAGCCTGATCAATCGCATCTACGATCCGACGAACGGCACGGTCAGCGCAGGCGACATTTACAGATCCAACGTGGATTTGCTGGCCCAAAGACGATAGTCCTCTAGGGGCGAACCTGATCTCCGTACAATAGGCCCATTAGGCGCAGTCAGTGGCGAAAGGAGAACCAATGAGGTCGAAGTGCAGTCGAAGAAAGTTCATCAAGACGGCATCGCTTGGCGCCACAAGCCTTGCCGTCGGGGGAATCGTTCAATCGCCCAGGCGGGCCTGGGGCTATGTCCCCAAGGATGAGATTAACCCTAAGGTCAGCAACCTGCGCGTCGTTTACGCACACGACAACACGATGACAAGCGGAGCGGTATTGAACACCTGGCCCGAGCAAAACGCCGCGACATACGAGTCGGTCGTGGCGGCCAACATGGACAAGATGGCTTGCGCTCTGGCCCAGAAGGCCGATGCAGCCCAAGCCTGGCAAACCATCTTCATCAAACCGCCCAGCAAGGAGTGGAATCAGGTCGTCGTAGCGATCAAGGTCAATTGCATTGCTCTCGTCGGCAGTGGCATGGCCCAGACAACCCGGAACGCCGTGATGAAGAAAATGTGCGAAGTTTTGGTGAACCATCTGGGCGTCCTGGGCTCGAATATCCACATTTATGATGGCATCCACGGTAACAACATGACCTATTGCTGGTGGTACGATTTGCCGTCCGGCGTTACCATTGAACGACGGTGGCGCACGAACTGGGTTTGGGCCCCCATTCCGCCCGGCGGACAGGCTCAGTGCCATCCCAACATTGCCAATGGCGTTGCAGATATCCTGATCAATATGACCCTGTGCAAAGGGCACGACTCTGCATATGGCTCTTTCACCATGTGCTTGAAGAACCACTTCGGAACGTTCGAGCCCAATGCCGGACATGGCCAGGCGGATTATCTTCTGAACATCAACAAGAGCGAAGCGATCCTCGGCCAAATGGATCAGGGAACAGGGCGAATCCTTTTTCCCCGCCAGCAGCTGTGCCTGATTGATGCGTTGTGGGCTAGCCGGCAAGGCCCCACTGTCGTGCCCAGTCATTGTCCCAACCGACTTTTCATGGGCACTTTCGGTCCCGTGATGGATTATCTGGTGGCCACCAAATTCCGCCGCGACACCATGGGTTGGCCCATCAACGCCCCCGTTACCGAACGGTTCCTCACCGACTTCGGCTATACGTCACCTGAGCTGCCCGATGGCGGCGCGATGGTTGACGCTCTCACGTGGACTCCGCCGCAAACCACGGAGGGTGCCAATCGCAGTTGGAGACTTTACCAATGAGCGGCGAGGGCAGTCCGCCTCCAAGCAAGTCCCGCCGCCAGTTTCTCGAAGATGTCGTGGGAGCGGCCGTTGCCTCACTAGGTGCAGCGGCATCGCCGGGCGCAGACGCAGGTGACGCGTCAAAGGCATCACCGACCGGTCGCGCACGTGTTGTCGTCGTGCGCGACCCCGGCTGCATGGACTCGAAAAACCAACCAATCCGCAAGGCCTTGCGCGAGATGATCGTCCGGGGCCTTTGCCTTTTGACCGACCAGAATGATTCCTCCCAGGCCTGGCGTAAACTCATCTCACCGGACAATGTGGTGGGTTTGAAAGTCAATTGCCTGGGAGGCCCGACCCTTTGCACTCACCCCGCGCTTGCTGAGGTTGTCGCTGAAAGTCTGACCGCCGCAGGCATTCCCTCGGAAAAGATCATCATGTGGGATCGAACCGATGTCGAACTGGCTCGCTGTGGGTTCCGGGTGAACAAAAGTGAGACAGGACCGCGTTGCTTCGGGACGCCGGCGCACGAAAGCGAAACGATCCGTGTGGCCGGTGTGACGACGCGGCTGAGCTGTCTCGCAACGCGTGACACCACGGCCTTTCTCAACCTGTCGCTCCTCAAGGCCCATACGTTGGCTGGCTTTTCGGGGGCGCTGAAAAACGAACTCGGCTGTGTGCAAAACCCGGCGGACTTTCACGCCGAGCACTGTCGAGGTGCTGCCGACGTTTGCGCTCTCGATGCGATTGCCCGAAAGCGGCGCCTCGTGATTTGCGATGCGCTTCGCCCCCTTTACGACAAAGGGCCGACGGATATGCCGTCTTGCCGTTGGAACCATGGGGCGCTGATTCTTGCCACTGATCCCGTTGCGGCCGATCTGGTTGGTCGGGCGATCCTCGAAGAGAAACGAAAAGCCGTGGCGGGTGGAAAGCCTTGGCCGATCCTGCCTCCGCCGACCCATCTCGACCGCGCAATCGAACTTGGTCTGGGTGCTGCAAGCCTCGCCGCTGTCGAATTGGTCGAGGCCTGATGTGATTCTGACACGGAACCGATGTCAACGATAGAGGACCAGTCCGCATTTTTCACACCCAGAACCCTGCTATGAGGAACAAACGGTTGCCTTTTGAATGTCGCCGTCTTTCAACTCGTTCGGTGGGAAATGCGGGCTAGAGGCCGGCCAAACCCGGGTCTTCGAGCTCGCGATAGAATTCGGCCAGCTCGAGGCGGGCGTAGCGGGCGACGAAGCGCTCGCGCGACTGGGCCGCGACGCGCAGGCAAAAGCCCGCCTCGCACCATCGTCCCAGCCGCCGGTAGGATTGCCCGGCTTTCAGAAAGACAAGGTCTTTGAGCCAGGGCGTACTCAGGCGACCGAGCAAAGAAAAGTAGTTGTGAATCCCCGCCAGCTGGCGGGTTGGATCAGTCGAATCGGTCATCAGGTGGTCGCCGACGGCGCGCTCGACCGCCAGCAGATCGGTGAGTTGGTCCCGTACCGTGGCGCCGCGTTCGAGCAGATCCGCGCGAAAACGGGTTCCATCCAAAAGTCTCGAAAGATATTCCGCCGAGGGCGTCTTTGTGGGTTCGTCTTTCGTCCGTTTCTCGATTTCGGTGGCCGCTTCGCGGTAATGATTGACGGCCTTCCCCCAAGCACCAAGCTGTTCGTCCAGTTCGCCTTCCAAGATCGCATAGGCGATTGCCCTCTGTCGGTCGGGGCCGAAAATGTAGTCGGCCCCGGCGTGTTCGAGGTCCTTGCCAAGGTTGGCGAGGACGCCCTTCATCTTCTCCAGTTCGCCCTCAACCAGAGCGTAGCGAGCGTGGGCCAGGCGAACGTCGGTCCGTAGCAGCGAATCAGTGGTTCTTTCGGCCACCCGAGCCAGGACCTCGTCATCAAAATAGACACGCACGAGGATTTCGTTCAGAGCGGGCTCATCTTCCCCCCATAGTTGTTCCATGCGCCAATAGCGACTATAGAGATCGCGAACCATGTCGCCTCGAAGCATCTTCCGGTCGTATTGCAAAATCATCTGCTTCAGCCCGTCGGCATCATGCAAAACCAACAGGGCCAGCTCAAGATTGTTGAGCAGCTCCTGGTTCATCGCAAGACGTTCGCCGATGATCTCCTGATAGCGCACGATCATCTGAGCCCAGGGCTCGATGCGCTTCTTCTCGATCGCCGCCAGCGTGGAGAAGTTTTCGAACACCAAAGTACCCAGCTCGCTCCATGCCCATACGTAGATCCCCTGAACCACGTGGTCCGCGGGATACGATTGGAGCAATTGCTGGAAGATCCTCGAACCTTCCTCCGTTTTGTCTCGCCATAGCGCAGCGATGCCCCGGCGACAATCCTGGCGCACTCTCTTGTCGGGGTGATGGAGAACCTGGAGAAGAAGCGCTGTTTCACTCGACCGCTTTTCGGGTGCGATCTTTTCGACCAACGCACGCGCTGCCTGGTTGCGACCATTCCAGACGTATTCATTGAGAGCGAGGAGGAAGTAGAGCCGGTTGCGCGTATCCGGGTCCATTGTTTTTTCCAGAACTCGCTGGGCCTCCCACAGATACTCCGAAGTCTTTTGCGAGTAACCCAAACGACAGAGCAACGGCGCGCGCGACATCTTCATGCGAGCAACCTCTGTGTCAGCGTCGGGCCCGCCCTTTTCCCGTACGCGGCGCATGGCGGCCTCGTAATAGTTAAGCCCTGCCTGTCTATGTCCGCGCCGCAGTTCCAGATCGCCCCACAAGAGGTATTGGTCTTTGTTCTCCAGAAGGGGTTGGACCTTGCTGCCCGAAGCCGGTGCCAGCGCGAGAAATCTTCTCTCGACAACCGCCCCCAGGCGATTGGTGCGGTGAGGCACTGCCACCCAGCTGACGGAGAGATTCTCGAAAGGAAGCCTTTGTTTTCGACCCCAGCGTGGTTGCGTCGAACGCCGATAGACCTTTCCGCCGGTCACGTAGAAAAGGCTGCGTCTTTCGCGATCGAGAGCGAGCGCCTCAAAGGGATGGTCGCTGGTATCGAGTTGCTGGGATTTTTCGCTTTCGACTTCGCACTCCAGCAAGTGATAGTGGCCCCCATGTTCAATCTCATAGAGCAATTTGCGGCTGTCGGCCAACCACAAAAGCAGTCGCAAAGGATCGCCGCGAAAATCGGGCGGGGGCCAGATCTGAACGGCGCGTGTCGTCTTGAGATTATAGATCAGAATCACCGGGTTGCCATGCCGATAGGAAACGGCGGCCAGCCATCGGCCATCGGGCGAGAGACGCGGTTCGACCTGATCGTGGGCGCCACGAATAATCGGATAGCTTTGTCGGGCGGCCAGGCGATAGTAACGAATGTCGTAGTCTCGCGCGTAGCCGCCGCCGAAACTGGAAACATAGTAAATGCCGCTCCCATCCAACGACCAGGTGGGCTGGAGATCGCGCCATGGATCGTTGGTCAAGAGCGTGACCGTTCCAGAGGGATCGGCCAACGCCAGGTCCCATTGGCCTTTCTGCCGCAGGCAAAAAGCAAGCACCTCGCCGACGGGCGACCATTCAAAGCCGCCGTCGGCCGCTGCATTGGCCGTAATCTCGCGGCTTTTGTTCTTCTCCAGATCATAGATAGTCAAATGTCCCTGGCGCGTTGCGGCCGCCAGATAGCGGTCGCTTGGAGAGAAACCGATCCAGGTGGTCTCATCGGGCGGCATACAGGATGAGCACGCTCCAAAAGCGAAGAGCACAGTCGCCCAAAGCACCCAGCGCCCCATGGTAGAATCACAGTTGCCCATCCGGAAACCTCTCTCTTTAGCGACCCGACGCGACCTCCGGACGTTTGTTGTCAGACGACGCGTCTTTGTAAACTTTGTCTCTGTCGGAGCAAAATCAATGGAAAACCTCGGCAAAGTTTCTGTATATGTTTAGCGCTGGTTGCCAAAGGGTGAATCTGCTACAGGCAAGATGCCTATACCACCAAACAAAATCAATTCTCAAGTCGGTGGTATGGGCTTCCAGCCTGTGTTTCTTGCCAGCGCCAAGCACATACAAGTTTCTGTCGGGTGCATCTCCCGCAACCGGATGTGAACAAGACTGCCCTGCGCTGCTGACAGACGGGGCGCATCTTGATGAAGCTACCGAACGCTTGTGTTGGCTGCAAAAAAACGACGGCCACGAGGGCCTAAGCTACAACTTCAATCCGCCGGGGGCGGACACATCCTCCCACTGTAGCTTAACCCCTTGTGGGCGTCTGTCGCGACTCAAACAGAAGGGTGGAACACGGATCGTGGTAGCTTTGTCAAGATGCGGCCCTGACAGGCTGGATGGCGATCTTTCTGTTGACATGGTGTGCCTTTCCAAAGACGGTGAGCGGCGCGGATGTAATGCTCGTATGGTTTGCCGTTGCCGCGTCCATCGGACAAGGTGGGTGGCTGGTTGCGAGGATGTCGGGGGAATTCATGTGAGCAAAACGAGGAAAGCGATTGTGCGGGTGCTCCGTTTCATCGGCGTCGGCGTTGGGCTTGCCTGGGCGGCGATGATGATCGGATGCGCGGAGGTTCCTGTCCAGGCGCCACCCCTCCCGCCTTCGTTCCATTTGGCCGTTCTGGATTTCGCTGTTCCCCCCGAATGGCGCGATCCCCAGATGCCCGACAAGATGAAGAAGGAAATGAAGGGCTGGTGGTTTGGAGCGCGCGATGTCTGGCACAATCCGGGCATGGGACGTCAGGGCGGTGATATGTTCGCCCACGAGTTGAACAAGCTTTCCTTCATTCACGTGCGTTCGCGTGTAGATATTAAATATTACCTATCCAACAAACGCGAATTGATTCGACGGAAGTTGGATGAAAGACGACGAGACCTCGAAAAAAGCCCCAATCCGAATGATCGCGCGGAGGCCCAACGCCTTCAGAAAATGACGGAGGGCGATTACGACCGCGAGATCGAGATGCTGCCGCCACGCGAGATTGGCCGCGAACTCAAGGTGGACCGCGTTCTCTTCGGGCGGATTCACGACATTTACCTCGCGCACAATCGAACCATCCACTGGTTTTGGAGCTCGGTGGACCTCGAAGTGAGTTTGTTGGATGTGGATAGCGGAAAGGTCCTATGGTACAAGCGGGCCCGTTTCACAAAGAATTTCGCTTCGACGTCTTTGCTTCTCGAAATTGCCGCCCAGCAAATGGCCGAAATGATGAAGCGCGAGCTTTTCTATCAGCCCTGATCACTTCTTTGGGCTGGGGAAAGTCGTGCGTGGTTGGGAGTACCACGCTTCCGTTCCCGTAAACTCGCCGCCACGAGCATTCCTGATTGGGCAAATCGGATAGGTAGGAGGGCACGGGAATGAGAGCCCAAGTGCTCTTCGTGATGCTCATCGTCTTGCTTGGACAGGCCGGTGCTGCGCCTGTTGAAAGCAGCGGCCCGATTGTTCTCGAAAACAAGGCCATACGGATTGCCTTTGATCGCGGGAACGGTCAGTGGGTGGAGCTGACAGACAAGACCGATGGGCGGCATCTTCTCGCCGCAACGGCTGCCGACACAGCCGTCCCCGATCCGATTGAGCCGTTGAGATTGGAACGAGTCGAGCGACCAAATCCCAACGAACTGCGCCTGACGATCGCCGCTGGCCACTGGCGCTGGCTGGCTGACTATTGCCTTGAAGGCAACGACCCCATCGTCTTGCGTCAGTTCATGATCGAGAACACCGCACCGACAAGCAAAACACTTCGGGGCGCTCGCTATACCTTGCCGTCGTTGCTTGTTGGCGAGGATGGTGCTGTGGTTTTCCCAGGCACCCTTCCGGTTGGCGATCTTGCTGTCGCGAAACTCAAGGCGAGCGAGCCGCTCCGACCACGTTCCCGCGAGCCTCTCGTCTATCTTTGGAGCGCCGGCAGCAAGCGAGCCATCGGGGCTTGGTTTTATAGCGAAGATGAATACTCTCCTGTGAGCGTCACGCCCGACGGCCTGGCCGCGCGAATCGTGCATCGAGAAGACGTCCTTGCACGATTGGTTCCGGGCAAGTGGGAGCTCTTGGGCGCACAGTTTGTCTGGGTGGCCCACGGCTCGCGTGACGATGTGCTTCGTTCGGTCGGGGAAATCTACAACATTGTCAGCCTGCGAGCGCCCTCGCAGGCACTGGCCCGTCTGCCTGAACGCGTGATCTACTGCGGCCACCCTGGCGGCACACCAGAACAGAAGTTTAGAGGCTATGGTGGATTCCAGGCAATCGAACGCTACCTGCCGACGCTCGAGAGAGTCGGCGTGGATGTCCTGTGGCTGCTTCCGATCTTTGAGCACGGCGACGGCAAGAGATGGAACCTCTATTCTCCGTTCGATCATTTCAAAATCAGCCCGCTCTATGGCAGCGAGGAGGAATTTGCCCGTTTGTGCCGCGCAGCCGACCGCGCCGGCATTGCCATGATGCTCGACTTTGTCCCTCACGGCCCGCCCGACCACACCCCTCTGGCCAAGGAGCACCCCGAATGGGTTTGCCGCGACGAGAAGGGCAAGCCGATCTACGTTTGGGGTCAGCTGGCCTTCGATAATGCCAACACGCAATGGCAGGGCTATTTCGGGCGTGTCGCCGAGCACTATGCGCGGCGGTTCAGCGTGGCAGGCGCACGCGTGGACGTCGCCGCGGGAAGCCCGCCGAACTGGGCAACGCCACGTCCCAGCCTTTCGACGCTTGGCGGCGGCATCGGAATGGATCGGGCGATCCGCGAAGGCTTTTTGCGTGCACGGAAAGACGTTATCATTTTGCCTGAGGAATATACGGGTTGCTCGATTTTCCACCGCGACGGCGATCTGACATACGATGCGCAGCTTTTCTTTCTCTTCATTGAACTCCAGGAGCGCAAAGCCACGCCCGAAGATTGGGCGCGAACGCTTCAGCAATTCCTCCACGATCAGGCGCTCACGATGCCGCCGGGAGCGGTCAAGATGCGCTGGACCGCCAACCACGACACGGTTTCGTGGACGTTCCAGAAAAAGCGCACAGCCGATGCCTACGGCCTGGGTCGGTCGCGCGCGCTTCTGTCGCTGTGTGCGCTGATCGAAGGAGTGCCGATGATCTATCAGGGCGAGGAAGACCCGGCGGTCTATGGCGGGCGCGGCGAGTCGAGTGTCGAATATTACTCCCGTATCTTTCAATTGAGACGGCAGAGGCCGGCATTGCGATCGGGCAGCGCCAACTATAGCGCCATCACGGCGAGCGACGGCGTTTTTGCCTGTTTGCGCGGCAAGATGTCCGAATGCGCGATGGTTCTGATCAGCTTCAATCCCAAGGCCGTTCGCTCCGAGGTTGCGTTGCCCGAGAATCTCGCGGCCGTTCGCTCCTGGCGCGACCTGTTGAGCGGCGAGAAGTTCGACGGTGGCCGAAAGATTGCCGTTGAGATGGTCCCCCACGGCGTGCGGGTCCTGGCGCCCGCACCGTGAAGTGAAAACTCCAAAGATCGGTATGGGCCGAGGTTGCGACAAGTGTGCCATTGACGACCGCCGGGAGTCTGGCTAACCTCCTGTTTCGAATCCACCGATTTACACAGAGGTCTTTGGTGAAAGGAGAGTCTGTCGGATGAGCGAGTATCGAACCGAGAAGGGCGAGTCGGGCCAGGGTCACGCGCCACCGCTGGAACCCGCTTTTGTTCGCATCGTTGAGGCCCTGGCTGTGCCCGCGCTGATTTGGACCGGCCATTTGCGCAATCCGCTCGATGAAAAGGCGCAACCCGACCTTGAACTGGCGAAATATCAGATTACTCTGCTCGAAATTCTCCAGGCCAAGACCAAAGGCAACCTGGACAAGGACGAGGAAACGTTTCTCGCCAACATGCTCCATACGGCGCGGCTTGCCTACCTTCGCGCAACCGAGGCGGAGGCTCAGAAGAAGTCTGCCGGAGAAAGCCCGGGCGGTGACGAAAAACAGACGGGCGAGCAGAAGGAGTAAATGCGGCCAGGGCAGGTTTGCCGGGGTGCGAGTTCAATGATCGCTGTCTTGCAACGAGTGAAGTGGGCGAAGGTCGAGGTTGGGGGCCGTGTGGTCGGTCAAATCGGCCCCGGACTTCTCGCGCTTGTCGGTGTAGCGAGCTCCGACGACGAGACACACGCGCGCGCCTTGGCCGACAAGACCGTCTATTTGCGGATTTTTCCCGACGACCAACACAACATGAACCGCTCGGTCCTCGATGTGGGAGGATCGGTGCTGGCCGTTTCGCAATTCACACTGTTGGCCGACTGCCACAAAGGTCGGCGGCCGAGTTTCATCGAAGCCGCACCACCCGAACGCGCCAACGCTTTGATGGAAAACTACGTTGCTCGGTTGCGCGAGTATAACCTCCGGGTCGAGACCGGACAGTTTCAGGCCATGATGCACGTGTCGCTGTGCAACGACGGCCCTGTGACGATCGTTCTCGACAGCCGCGAATTGGTCAAGCAACCGAGAGAAAGCGGGGCTTGACACCCGACCCACCAGAAGATAGCCACCACCTCAGTGCCGGATTCGGCGCAAACGACAATTTCAGGTTTCAGGATATGAGACAAGCGTCGCCGAGCAGGACGAGTGCTCAATGATGAGCGGTGAATGACAAAGCGACTTCGACGTGTTGTGCCTTCTTTCCGTTTCCCATTCCGCGTTCATCGTTCCTCGTTTTCCAGGCAAAGGCGAGAGGGGGATTTGAATGCCCAGACGTAGCGACGTCAAGAAAGTGATGATCATCGGTTCGGGTCCCATTGTCATCGGCCAGGCCTGCGAGTTCGACTATTCGGGAACGCAGGCGTGCAAGGCCCTTCGCAAATTGGGCTACGAGATCGTTCTGGTCAATTCCAACCCGGCCACCATCATGACCGACCCGGGCATGGCCGATGTGACCTATGTCGAGCCGCTCAATTTGCAGACGATGACCGAGATCATCGAGAACGAGCGTCCGGACGCGCTCCTGCCCAATCTTGGCGGGCAGTCGGGCCTGAACCTGACGACGGAACTTCACCGTGCCGGCGTTCTGGAAAAGTACGGCGTCAAGGTGATCGGCGTGAATGTGGACGCCATCGAGCGCGGCGAAGACCGGATCATTTTCAAGCAAACCATGGAGCGGTTGGGCATTGATATGCCCAAGAGTGCTCCAGCCTATAGTGTCGAGGGGGCCGAAAAGATCGCCGCCGAGCTCGGCTATCCCGTGGTCATCCGTCCCGCTTACACATTGGGAGGCTGGGGCGGCGGCCTGGTCTATAACGTCGAGGAATTGCGCATCATCGCTGACCGGGGAATCTCCGCAAGTTTGGTCGGCCAAATCCTGGTCGAGGAGTCGGTTCTGGGATGGGAGGAACTCGAGCTCGAGGTGGTGCGCGACGCCAAGAACCAGATGATCACCGTCTGCTTCATCGAGAACGTGGACGCCATGGGCGTGCATACCGGCGATTCCTATTGTGTCGCGCCGATGCTGACCATTGCTCCCGAACTTCAGAAACGCCTTCAAGAACACTCCTACAACATCGTCGAGGCCATCCAGGTCATCGGGGGGACAAACATTCAGTTTGCCCATAACCCCGAAACGGGCCGTGTGGTGGTGATCGAGATCAATCCGCGCACGTCGCGCTCATCCGCGCTGGCCTCCAAGGCGACCGGCTTCCCAATTGCTCTGGTCTCCTCTATGTTGGCGGGCGGCATGACGCTCGACGAGATTCCCTACTGGCGAGAGGGCACGCTGGACAAGTACACGCCCTGGGGCGAATACGTGGTGGTCAAATTCTCGCGCTGGGCTTTCGAGAAATTCAAGGGCGCCGAAGACAAGCTCGGTACCCAGATGCGCGCCGTTGGCGAGGTGATGAGCATCGGCAAGACCTACAAGGAGGCTTTTCAGAAGTCCGTTCGGTCGCTGGAAATCGGTCGCCATGGGCTGGGCTTTGCGAAAGACTTCCATCAGCGCAGTCTCGACGAGCTGATGAATCTTCTGAAGGAGCCATCGTCCGAGCGGCAGTTCATCATGTATGAGGCACTGCGAAAGGGTTCGTCGGTGGACGCGCTCTACAAGAAGACCTACATCAAGCCGTGGTTCATTCAGCAGATGAAGGAACTCGTCGAGTTGGAGGAAACCATTCTCCGCTACAAGGGCAGAGACCTGCCCGACGAATTGTTCATCCGGGCCAAGAAAGACGGATTTGCCGACCGCTACCTGTCCAAGCTTCTGGGGATTCCTGAGCCGAAAATCCGCGAGCGGCGAAAGGCCCTGGGTCTGGTGCAGGGATACGAGGCTGTGCCGGTCAGCGGCGTGGAGAATGCGGCTTACTATTTTTCCACCTACAATGCTCCCGACTCGGTCAAGACCAGCAATCGGCGCAAGGTCATGGTGTTGGGCGGAGGGCCCAACCGGATTGGCCAGGGAATCGAATTTGATTATTGCTGCGTCCACGCGGCCTTTGCGCTGCGCGACGAGGGCTTCGAATCCATCATGGTCAACTGTAATCCCGAGACCGTTTCGACCGACTACGACACCTCGGACAAACTCTATTTCGAGCCGCTCACGGTCGAGGATGTGTTGAGCATTTACGAAAAGGAAAAACCCGAGGGAGTAGTCTGCCAGTTTGGCGGCCAGACGCCTCTGAATATCGCTAATGAGCTGAGCCAGGCCGGTATCAAGATTCTCGGGACCTCACCAGAAACCATTGACCTTGCCGAGGATCGCGACCGTTTCCGTCAGATGATGGAAAAGATGGCCATCCCGATGCCGGAATCGGGCATGGCCTCGACGCTGGAAGAGGCCATCGAGGTTGCCGCACGAATCGGCTATCCGCTGATGGTCAGGCCGTCCTATGTATTGGGCGGACGCGGCATGGAGGTGGTCTATGATGAGGAGATGCTCCGGCACTACGTGGCCGCCGCTGTGGATGTGACGCCCGAACGGCCGATCCTGATAGACAAGTTTCTCGAAAACGCAATCGAGACCGAGGCTGACGCCATCAGCGACGGCACCGATTGTCTCGTCCCGGCGGTGATGGAGCATATCGAGTTGGCCGGCATTCACTCGGGCGACTCGGCTTGCGTGATTCCGCCGATCAGCATCCCAGCCAAGCACATTGACACCATCTGCGAGTACACCAAGAGGATTGCGATGGGTCTGGACGTGGTCGGGTTGATGAACATGCAATATGCCATCGCCAATGACATTGTCTATGTTCTCGAAGCGAACCCGCGTGCCTCCCGAACCGTGCCGTTGGTGTCTAAAGTTTGTGGAATCCCGATGGCGCGCATTGCCACCCAGGCTATGCTTGGCAAGAAGATTTCCGATCTGGGTTTCAGGCAAAGAACGATTCCGCATTTCGGCGTCAAAGAGTCGGTTTTCCCCTTCAATATGTTCCCCGAGGTGGACCCGGTCTTGGGACCCGAGATGCGATCCACGGGCGAGGTTCTTGGGATGGCCGATTCCTTTGGCTTGGCGTTCTTCAAAGCCGAGGAAGCCGCCACGCCGAGGCTCCCGACCGAAGGAACCGTTCTGATCACCGTGGCCGAGAGAGACCGGCCATCCGTTGTCGAAATCGCCAGACAATTTGCCAGTCTGGGCTTCAAGATCAAGGCCACCATAGGGACGCACAAGTTTTTGGCCGAACATGGTATTGCCACCGAGCCTATCCTTAAGATGCACGAAGGCCGACCTAACATTGTGGACGCCATCAAGAACCGCGAAATCCATTTGGTGATCAACACACCAAGCGGCCGGCTCAGCAAATACGACGACTCCTATATCCGCAAGGCCGCCATTAAGTACAAAGTGCCTTACATTACGACGACGGCTGCCGCCATCGCCGCGGCTAAAGGAATCGCTGCTCGCCGGAAGAAACATTGCCGCGCCCGCTCGCTCCAGAGCTACCACGCAGGCATTGAATGAGAAGTGAAAGGCGAGAGGTCAGAAGCTAGACAAAACACCCCACTGCCGGTTGGCTTGCCGGTCTGTTGGTGGATATCCTGCGGCTGTCACGGGCTGGAAGCCTGTGCTACCGAGCGGGTCGTCAGCGCCGCAAGATGGTCACACCGCGCATCATGGCGTAGTTGTCGGTCTCGTCCGACTCGGCGACATGATCGGGTCTGTCCACAAAAGCAATCACGACGTATTGGCCCGATGGCATGTCATAGACCGGATGGCTGAACTGGTAAAGGGGCACTTCGTGTTGCGGTGGCAGGTTATCCACCAGCGCCGAACGACAAAGGAACCTGTCGAGCCACGGATAGTCCGGATCGCCGGGACAAACCCAGAACTCGACCCAGAAAGGTCCGGAGTCTGCCGTGCCCGTGTTGCGCAGATACCCGCCTGGCATCAGATTCCCATATACGATCTGGCCGGCGTCGAAGTTTTGGATGACCAGGTTTGCGCCCGACGGCGGCCGGACCAAAAGCAGCCGCTTTCCGGCAACTGTCAGCCGGTTGTTTCCCTCGTTAATCTCTGAAACGTCGTCGGGTCGGTCGGCCACGGCGACAAACGAATACGGGCCGTCGGGTATGCCGTAGAGCCGTTTCACCATCGTGAGCCGCACTGTCTGGCCAGGCGCGAGATTGGCGAGACGCGTGGAGTCGGCCAGGAAATTACCCAGCGTCAGGCCACCGTCGCGCGATCCCCAGTATTCGAGCCAGAAGGGACCTGTGTTGAGGCTCCCGCGGTTGGCCAGTTCTATTGTCAAAGTGATCGTATCGCCGGGAGCCAATTGCACGGGGGCCACCGGCGAGATGTCGGCGCTCCATACAACAAGATCGGCCCCTACCTGAGTTTTGACCGGACGGGCTTCGAGAGCGACACGGTTGAATACCTGTCCATCCAGGAATTGATAGTTGTTCGTTTCGTCGGTTTCGGCGATGGAGTCGTCGCGATCGGCGAAGCAGCCGACCATGAAAACGCCCTCGGGCACCTTGTACAGGCTGCGCGGACAGTTCGCCAGGTCCACCGCGGCACCCGGATCGAGATTCTCCACAAAGATCGAGTCGCACAGGAAGAAATCCAGTGCCGGATAGGGCCAATCCCACGAGCCCCAGAACTCGATCCAGAACGGTCCGCACGGCTCGCTGCCGCGATTGGCGACACGGCCAGAGAAGGCAACCGGACCGCCGCTTTGCGCGGGATTGGGTGCCATGGCAAATCCCTCGACGACCAGGTCCGCTTGCGTTGGCGGGCGAATTACCAAGAGGCGCTGGCTCCCGATGACCGCGCGATTGTCGCGCTCATTGCTTTCGGCGACCTCGCGGGGCCGATCCACCGAATAGACGACCGTGTAGGGCCCATCGGGAATGGAGGTGAGCGGCGTGCTTGTGATCCACGAATGGCTACCGCCAGCGAACAGGCCGCTGGGTAAGTGAAGCGATGTCGCCAGAAACCGGTCGAGTGTCAGGCCGCCCGTTCGAGATCCCCAGACCTCAACCCAAAATGGCCCAGTGGGACTGCCACCGCTATTCTCGACACGCGCCGACAGGGCCAACGGGTCGCCCGGTCGCAATTGCGTTGGTGCGGCAGGACTGAAGCGGCAATCCGAGAGAGTAAGATTCGGTCCGCTAGGGGTGGGGAAATACAAGGAGAAATTCCCATCGCTCCAGTCCTGCCAGTAGGTCGGATCGCCCGCCATGCGGGCCACATTCAGCCAGTAGTTCGCGCCGGAAGCGTATAGATTCGGATCAATAAACCAGTCATACGATGTCGCCGTCGCGGGAATCCAATCATACGTGGTCAGGTGGGTCGAAGCAGCCCAGTTGCCCGGAACACCCCGGAGCATCTGAATCTTGATGTAGCTCGACGAGATTGGATCATTGATCACCCAACGAATTGTCTGCGTGGTGCCGATCTGCCACGACTCTCCGCCATTCGGCGCGATCACACGGAATGCCCGCTCGAGAGCGGCCAGTGTTGTGGCCGAGGTCTCATGGGAATAGGTGGAAACGCCCGTCGCATTGAAAGCCCGCACACGGTAGAAGTAGGTCGTGTCCGACTGAAGTCCGCCGTCCTGGTATGTCATAGCATTCGGTCCTTCCGACGAAATCCACGACCACGATCCCGCAGAACCAAGCTTGCGCTCGACATAGAACCCTTCTTCATTATCCGCGTTGTCGTGCCAGGCCAGATGGATCTGGCTCGAGGAGAGCGCGGTGGCGGTCAGATTCGAAGGAGCGGCGGGTGAGAGGGGTCCCGCGTAGCGCAAAACCCACACGCCGCTGCCGTAAGTGGCGACGTAAGCAAGGCCGTCGTGGATCTCAACGCCCAAGGGCGCGGTCGGAAAATCGTAGGTGGCACGAAGCGTTGGAGAGGAAGGATTGCTGACGTCAATGATTTCCAGGACGTACGGGGGCTGTCGCCCTTCCTCTTCTGTCCACCGGAAGAAAGTCACGCAGGCAAAGCCGTCGGAAACAGCAACATCCCACGGGAGAAGAGAAGTAGCGTAGAGGCCGGAGACCGTTGGCACCGATGGGTCGGTCACATCAATGATCTGAAGTCCCACATCGCCAACCACACAGGCGAGGTTACCGCTGAGGCAGACCGACCAGTTGTCGCCAGTTGTTTGGCAAGAGCCGCGAAGTATCGGCGACGACGGATTGCTGACATTGATAGCTTGAAATATGTCATAGCCGGCAATGTATGCCGTATTTCCGTCATCAGAAAGAGCCAGGGCGGAACCCGCCGTTGCGCACGAGCCGATCAGCGTGGGTGACAAGGGATTGCTCAGGTCGAAGATGTGTAGCCCGTCATTGGCGACATAGGCGCGATTGGCACGGACCACAACATCGTCGGCTGCACAAAACCCATGACCGACGAGCGTCGGTGACGATGGATGGCCGACGTCCACGATGTTGAGCTCGCCGCCACCAGCCACACAACAGACATTGCCAGAGACCGAAACGCGCTGTGCCGTGCTGGCCCACACCTGGAGGTGAGCGAGACATCCAGGGACAGCCGGATGGTTCAGGTCAATCGTATAGAGGTTCTGGGGGTAGGCCCCGACACAGCCAACCCCGCCCTGGACAGAAACATCGTGGCATTCCATGGGCGAGGGAACGAGCCCCCAAAGCGCCGGTGCGCCAGGATTGGTCACATCAAGGATTTCCAGGCCGCCTCCTTTCTGATAGCTCGTGAAAGGAATATAGGCAACGTTAGCAGCGACACAGAGGCCGCAAGGCGTGCCCAGCGTGTCGAAGGTAAGGAGAAGCGTTGGCGATGTCGGATGGCTGACATCGAGGACCGCTATGTTGCCCCAATTGTGGTCGTTGACGACATAGGCCAAGCCGTTCGAAGCATAAACGCCACGGATGGTCGTGGCCTCAAGGCCATAGTAGCCGAAAGATGTCGGCTGCCATGGATGGATGACGTTTATGATCTCGAGGTTGGCGGGCATGCCGTCGTTGCCGACATAGGCCAGATGGCCGGAAACGTAAATGCTATGCGGCCAGTCGTACGTGGCGTAGGAGGCACAAAGCGTGGGGGACGTGGGGTCGCTGATATTGATGATCTTCAGCTGGCCGGCGGCGAGGTAGGCGAAGCTACCGGCAACAAAAACATCCCTGGCAACATCCGCTGTATTGTAGGAGCCGCGAAACGTCGGCGAGGTTGGATTACTGATATCAATGATCTGAAGGCCGCCGCTTGTCCGAGAGTCGTTGTAGCTGCCCCAGGCGATATGGGCCAGGCTACCAGAAACGAAAACACTTTCCGCTGTGCTTGACGTATGGCAGGAGCTGACAAGTGTTGGCGACGAGGGATTGCCGATGTCTATGATATGAAGGCCGCTGGGCGTATTCGGACCAAAATAATCCTGGGCGCCGGTAATAACATAGGCCAGGCCGGCGGTCGTGAAGACATCTTTCACATAGGCGTTGGGATGGAGCAAAAGTCGGCCGACCGTATGAGGCTGGCCGGGATTCGACACTTCGAGGGCGACCAGGCTGGGGCCTTCGCCCGCATAGGCATAATTGTCCACTACCTGGATGGTACGGTATCCACCGCCAATTTGGCTAACGATCTCGATATTCTGTCCGGCTATATGGTTTATGGCCAAGGCGAAAACAAAGGCCACCATTGTCGCCTGCCGTGAGAAAGTGCTTTGCCGGCACATGGTTGCTTCCCCCTTGCGAATGGATTCGGAGTTGACCCGCCTCTTTTTGTACAAAAGTCGCCGTGCGTCAAGGGATTCCTCGCCGCTCAAAACCGTTTGGAAGCATAAAGACAGATTTGTATGAGGGGAGAAGACGTTTCACAAACAGCTGACTGGAGGAGCGAAGCCCCGATCTGCCTCTTCGTGCCTATTCTCTGGAAACACGTCCTGCAAATCGCCGCCAAGAGCCTCCCTCGCGTGCCACCGCGATCAATGTCTGGAGAACACCTCGGTCGGCCCAGGCGAGGATCTTTTGCGCTTCCGCCTCGGCAAGGCTGGGCATACGGAAGGCGATGCCATCGGTGTGGCGGAGCAACGTATCGAGGTGTTTGAGGTGCTTTTTGATTTGCGCCGATGGAGGGGTTTGCAACTTCGCCAGAGGAGTTCCGGGTTTCGGGACGAAGATCGAAACGTTGATCTCAATCTTGCTTCTAAAAGGACGCGATTTGGCAGGTAGGATGCCTGCCCTACCAGTTCCGGATCGCTTCGCCGTTGCTGCTCGGCGAGTTGCACGGGCCAAGTGGGCGATGGCCTCGATGTCTTCGTCCTGTTCGGTGGGCAGGCCGACCATGAAATACATCCTCAGATCGGTCAATCCGTGCGCAACCGCATCGCCAGCAAACGCGATCACTTGCTCATCGGACAAGTTTTTGCCCAGCAGCCCTCGCAAGCGCTCCGAACCGGCCTCGGGAGCAATGGTCACCGATTGCTGGCCACTGGCACTCAGGAGATCGAGCATGGCCGGCGTCACATCTTCGAGGCGAAGCGATGAGAACGAGACCTCAAGTCCTTCGCTCAGGCACCACTGGCAGATACGGTCAATGTCGGGGTGGCTGCCGACCGCCGGCGCAATCAGGCCAAACCTTCGCGTCAGGCGGCGACCGCGCTCGATTATTTCGCACACGGCCGCGAACGGCCGTGGCCGATAGGGCAGCGAGTGGCCGATGAAGCAGAATCGGCACCCATAGGGGCACCCGCGCGCGATCTCCACCAGGCAGCGATCGGCCAATTCGGCATTCGGCGTAATGATCTTCGAGTAGGCATCGGTTGAATCAAGCGATTGAACGAAGTGGGGTCTGACGGATTTGGGATTTTCGATTTTCGATTTTAGATTTTGGATTGCGGAGGTCGGGGCGGGTGCAGCCGGTAGGGACCATTCACGAATTGCCCCTCCACGCCGAAAACGCTGACAGGCGCCCTCGCTCACTTCGACTCCTTCGATCGTTGCAATGGCTTGCAGGAACTGCGCGCGGGCGCAGCATACTGCGCCCCTACCAGAGCGGCCGCGGTCGCCGCAGCTTTCGACCCACTGGGCGATAATCTGCGTTACCGTCTCTTCGCCGTCGCCCATGACCAAGACATCGGCCAGATCATAGATCGGCAGGCGGTTGACCAGGAGGCAAACGCCGCCCGCGATCACGATCGGCTCCGACGCGGGGTCTCGCTCGCGGGCCAAAAGCCCGACGCCGCTGTTCAGCAGGAATCGGACGACGTTGAGATAGTCGAGTTCATAGGCGATGCTGAAGGCCACAAGGTCGAATTGCTCGAGCGGGCGTTGGTTTTCGACGCTCAGCGCTGGGAATGTGGGCGCAGCCCGCCTCAAGTCGGGCTGCGCCCCTACAACAGCATTCTCGCAGAAGAAACGCTCGGCCAAGGCTCCGGGCTGTTCGTTGATCCAACGATACACCATCTGATAGCCGAGATTCGACATGCCGACCGCATAGGTGTTGGGATAGACGAGGGCGACCTGGCAATCGGCCGGCGCAATAATCCTGGGCGTGCCCTGCTCGCGCGAGAGAAGGTGGCGCCAGTGAAGCGCTGTCTCGCGCCGGTTGGCAGTACGGGCACCTCGCCCGTGGCTGGTGGGGCAAGCATCTTGCCTGTGGCGTTTTCGCGTAGGAGAAAGACGACCCACGGGTTTTTCATGGGCAGGATGCCCATGCCACTTTAGTCGGGCCGGCGCAGAGGTTCGGGAGCCGGTCGTTCATCGAGAGCGATCTTGCGACGTGGCGCATACATCACGGTCGAACCAAGAAAACTCACATCGGTTTCGACCGCTCCCCCCGAGCGTTTTGGGTCTTCGAAATCAAACCACACATCGTCGAGAGACGCTTCGGCAAGCGCTTTGAACTTGATCCTGGCCAACACGCCGCTGGGAAAGATATGCGCCGCCCGGCTGCCGACGTGGTAGAGAATCTCGCCTCGTTCGTTGTCGGCCGAATTGGTGTAAAAGACATCGAACGGATAGTCTTCGTGGGCAAAGCCGTCCTGAATATTGATCCCCTGGCGGATCCAGTTGCCCGAATGCCAGTCCACGACCTGGAGTTTCGTCGAGTCGAAAAACATTCTCGCGCACATCTCGTTGAACGGCACGGAGGCTTGATTGCGTAGCGTGAGATCAACGATCCACATTTCCCCCTCGCCGAGCGATTCCGGATCGGCCTCGAGGTGGAGCGAGACCAGCTCGTGAATACTCGCAACGACGATTTCGCCAAAGGGCGGGATGAGATTGCGTGGCGAATCGTCGCGGGGCGAAATGATGACGCCGCCCGGCAACATTCCACCTTCTTGCCTGCCTCCGGCCACAAAGCCGAGGATGTTGCTCTCGCTTTTGCCGATGCGCGTTCCCTCGTCACCCGACACAAAACGGATCTCGGAGTAGAACGCTGGGTTCAATGCCTGCCAGTGAACTGTCAGAAGGGTCGTCGTGGTTTTCGAGATCGTCTCGCGCAGTCGAGCCTGATAATGCAACTCGCCCTTCGACCGATTGACACGCAGCCAGGGAGAGCCGGCCACGAGCTTATAGATCGGAGAATCGTTGACCCGTTCAGGAGCAATCACGAGTGGATCGTATTTCAGGTGGAGAGCAATTTCGTCGAAGCCTCCCGCCGATGAATTATACACCTGGATTTCGGTTTCAAACGTGTCGCCAACTCGCGACAGAACCTGGAATGGATGCAGATAGACGATGGCGCGCGAAAGCCGAAAAGGTATCTGGGTGGTGGCAGACGGAGCGGGAGGAGGTGCACCCGGTTGGGGTGGCACTCCGGGGGCGAGCGTGGGTGGTCGTACTCCCGGCGACGGTGCGCCGGGCGCTGTCACACCGCTCGGTGGTGTTGGTTGCGGACGGGGCGGTGTCGGTTGGGGCGGGGAAATGAGCAATTGCTGTCCCTCGACGGTGACCTTTTGGGTCTCAGCGGCAGCGTTCGCCGTGGCCTTGGCCTCCTCCATCAGTTTCTGCATACGCAAGTTGTGCCGCTGAATTCGCACTTCGCGGGGCAGATTAGGATCGTCAGCCAGGTCGTCGGGCACCGGTTGCTGTGGAGCGACCTGGATGCATAGCAGCCCCAACACGAGCGCCAAGACGGCGTTGCGTAGCCATTGGATTGTCTTCGCTGTCAACATCGCTAACGAAGTGGCCCAAAAATCGAATGGGGCAGTTGGCAACCTGCCGTTGCTCCTTGTAAAGGGACTAGCAAAACCCTTGCCCACTTGTCCATGAAAAACCCCAAAGTCTTCTATCGTAGTCTTCCTGAAAAGGCCTCGGTTTCTTTCGTTCTCCGCGATCCATTATTGTAGAATCACAATACCGCGATGGGAACATTGCGGCTGCGTCGTGGGCGAGGGAGTAGGTGAGGTTCCGATACCATCGCCGTGTCGCAAAATTGTGAGACGCACCAATGGCAATTGGGTGCATGTCCAAATTCCAGAAGATGCGCCGTTCCGCACATTTGTCGGTTTCCCCGACAGGATAGCCCGTCTTTCTTCCCACGCTCCCCTGAAAGGGGAGGCGAAAATAGCCGGGGGCAACGCCCCTGGA
>Ga0315280_10001067_pt1 | contig 48772 bp, 39 predicted proteins | sample YL17G06_40_MG_FD_203697 | JGI IMG/M metagenome (GOLD analysis project Ga0315280, IMG submission 203697) | Sediment microbial communities from Yellowstone Lake, YNP, Wyoming, USA - YL17G06_40 | ecosystem: Environmental > Aquatic > Freshwater > Lake > Sediment | place: USA: Wyoming | collected... | reverse complement strand
GCGGGGGGATCTCAGGCAGGAGCTGGCGTTGAGCCGCTCGAGGCGGACACCACCTCCGCCGGCTTTCACACACAAGGGATTACTCCTATCTCTCTTGTCAACCCACTCCCTGAACATACAAGGCGGACACTTCAGTGGGGATCTTCCTACCGTCTAATCCGCCGGAGGCGGACGGCACTACGAACCTGTTTTCGCGACAGGTATCATGGCGCTTCGCGCCGCCCGAAAGGAATGAAAAGCGTTGGGTGTTCACGCTTCAGCGTGCTTTCATCTCCCCAACCTGATCCGCCTGAGGCGGATGAACACCGAACCGATTTTCGTGACAGGATACAAATCTTCTTGGCCGGGTTCGCGCTGGCCGCAACACAAAGCTATCGTGGCTCGACTGGCACGCGTCGCAGTTGCCGGAGTTCCATATCATGTCACTCGCCGCAGCAACCGCCGTGAGGACATCCTTTTCCCGCCTGCCGCAATTCGGAAACACGATATAACAACCCGGTCGAAAATCAAAGGAGAAAGAAAATTAGTATTCTATCCTCGATTTTCTACACTGCCCGCGGCCTGCGGCTCTGAGGCCCAAGTAGGGTCGGCTACCCGCTCTCGCAAAGCTATTGCGGGGCAAACCGCCACTTTGCTGCTTTCTACTGGAAGTTCAAAGCCAGCTGATCCCGGCCCCCAGCAACCCGTCAAGTGGGATGCGCCCCGACATTCGGGAGCTGCCCCCACCTTTCAGTTTTTTTGCTTGATGCTGGGAATGCGAGACGCCAGTGTCCGCCTGACTCTCGCGCTTGGCCGTTGCGAGACCATCGGCAAGCGACCGGGCTGACGATAAATCCATGAAATGTAGCGTAGCCTGTTGGGCTGCGGCTTTTTACAGGCTAACAGCCTGCGCCGCTTACAGAAGAGTAGCGATGGCAGACTCGATGCTTTCGGAAAATGCCCCTCAACGCGAGCGAATGACCGCCTATCATTGGTGGGTTCTGATCGTTGGCATGATGAGCTGGCTGTTTGACTGTATGGATGCGCGAATCTTCGCGCTTTCGCGTCAACCGACGCTTACCCAGCTACTGGCCGATTTCACCGTCGCAATGACACCGGACGACGCAAAACTGACTGTCCTGCAACATGGCGACTACGCGACGGCGGCCATGATGGTCGGTTGGGCGGTCGGGGGGTTGTTCTTTGGCATTGTGGGCGACAAGTGGGGTCGGGTTCGCACACTTTCCACGAGTGTTTTCGTCTATTCATTGTTTACGGGGCTGTCGGGATTGTCGCAGACCTGGTATGATTTCTGCCTTTGGCGCTTGTTGATGGGTTGCGGAATTGGAGGGGCTTTCGCCACGGCCGCCACCTTGATTGCTGAAACTCTTCCCCAACATCTTCGGGCATTGGCGCTGGGTTCGTTTCAAGCGTTGTCCGCTCTTGGTAATATCATCGGTTCGGCTGTCAGCACATGGCTGATCCCTCCGAACATGCCTGTCAATTTTCTGCATCTTGGTTACCCAATCCCGGGTTGGCGTCTCATTTTCGGTTTCGGCATTCTTCCCTCGCTATTGGTCGTCCTCATCATGCGCACGATCAAGGAACCGGAGCAATGGCACCAGGCGCGAAAGACAGCCAAAGAACAACTCGATCGCCAAATGGGCGATCTCAAGAGCATGATTGGGCATTCGCGCTGGAGGCGAAACGCTATTGTTGGCGTTTTGCTTGCCGTGGCCGGCGCCGTGGGTCTGTGGGGTGTTGGATTCTATACGCCCGAGCTAATCCAAGAAGCGCTCAAAGATGCGACTCCCAAAGAGGTCAACTTCGTTCGGGGCTTTGGAACGCTGCTCCAAGATTGCGGGTCATTGCTGGGGATGTTTTTCTTCACGTTCCTGGCATTGCGAATTGGACGTCGGTCGGCCTTCGGAATCTGTTTCGCCATGGCTTTCGTTGTGGTGACGTTCGTTTTTCTCAAGCTGAACTCCACCCGGCAGGCTTACTGGATGACGCCGATGGTTGGGTTTGTTACGTTGAGTGTATTCGGCGGCTACTCGATCTATTTCCCGGAGATTTTCCCCACGCGGCTTCGCGCCACGGGAACGGCCATATGCTACAACGTGGCGCGTATAATCACGGGGGGCATCATCGTCACGCAGGTGCCGATGAAGAGCTTCTTCAACAATTTGTTTGCCAATGAACAGAGTAGTGTCACCAGGTTCTTTGCTTCGTTTGGGGCGCCCACTCCATTCCGCGCGGTCGCGGTAGTAATGTGCACGATCTACTTCGTTGGTCTCATCACGCTGATTTGGGCGCCGGAGACCAAAGACAAGCCGCTGCCAACGGACGACGACGTGTAAAGGACAGGGTTTAGGGTTTGGGGTATAGGGTTTGGGATTTGCGATTTTCGATTGACGATTTACGATTGGGAATCTTGCGGAAGAGGAATTACCGGCGTCAATAAAACCGGGAGAATCTGAAAATGAATGACAGCCAGTGGAACACGCTCATGGCCGTGATTCGCGGCGAAAAGGTACATCCCCTTCCTGTGGCTTTCCTGATTGACGGCGCGTGGCTGTCCACGTGGACGGGGATGACGCTTCTGGACTACTACGCCAGTGAGGAGCTGTGGTTTGAGTCCCATCGGAGGGCGATCATCGAATTCCCAGAGTGTATCTTCCTTCCTGGTTTCTGGTCCGACTTCGGGATGTGCACCGAACCTTCCGCCTTTGGGACGAAATGCACATTCCCGGAAAATGACTTTCCCTATGCGGGGAAAATCATCTACACCCTGGATGATATTGACCGTATCAAAAAGCCCGATCCACGGCAAGACGGACTGCTGCCATTCGTCATTCAACGCCTGCGGCATTACCGCCCGAAAATGGAAGAGATCGGCCACCGAATCAGGTTCGCGATCTCGCGAGGGCCTTTGAATATCGTTTCGTTTCTCATGGGAATCACGGAATTCATGACGGAGTTGAGAGCCAACCCGGACAGGATGCACTACCTGTTGCGGATGGTCACGGATTTCATCGGCGATTGGCTGGACTATCAACGGGAGTGCTTCCCGTCCATCGCCGGAGTTCTCCTGCTGGATGACATCGTCGGTTTTATCGGCGAGGCGGATTACAAAGAGTTTGTCATGCCATACCTCAAAGATCTTTTCACAAGGACGGGATTCACCGTCCGTTTTTTCCACAATGATGCGCCCTGTCGGAGCTCTGCCCCTCATCTCAGCGAGACGGGGATCAATCTATACAATATGGGCATTGAGGCGTCCCTTAAGGACATCCAGACTTGGACGGAGGGCAAGGTGGCCCTGATGGGTAACGTCCCGCCGCGCGATGTCCTCGCCGCCGGCAACGTGAAGGATGTGGAGAGGGCCGTTGAACGACAGTTTCATTCTCTGTCGGACAGAAGGCGTGTGCTTTTTTCCGCCGGCGGGGGAATGCCTCCCGGAGTTCCTGTCGAAAACATCCGCGCCTTTGTTTCAAAAGTGAAAGAACTAAGCGGGCGTGGAACGAACTAGTGCAAGGGGGCAGATACGAATCGTCGTGGTTTTTCCAAATGCACACTAAGGCTTGGCATTGGTGCTCTCGCCGGCTCCGCAGAAGGCAGGGAATCAACTTGCGGACTGCTAAGTACAGCCCAACACAACTAAGGGGCCAAATTCGTTTGGTTTGATCCCCCTGGATCACAGGCTGGAAGCCTATACCACCGTCTCAAGGGATTTCTCTATTGGTGGTATAGGCATCTTGCCTGTTCCTATTCTTGGTCAGCACAAGCCGCTGTGCTCACCGGCAATGTGGGCGTGCCGATTTTGATCCCCAGATTCTGTTTTGGTGTACTAAGAGAATGATTCCACCACCAAGGCGCTCAATCCGCCTCAGGCGGACAAGAGTTCTTTGTGTCTTCGTGGTTAAAATACTCCGTTTGTGCTTGCTCTGCCGCCTATTCTCTCATCATTTTTCTCCTTGCGCCGGAGAGCGCAACGGGCTAGCGTGACTCAACAGTCAGCCACAGCAAGGAGAAAGCGAATGTCGGATCGCTCGGAAAACAAGTCCGAAGAGCCGCTTCGAAGCGAGGATTCGGAAAAAGAACCGCTCTTTCCCGTGCGAGGTTACATCCTCCTGAACATTCTCTTCTGGGCGTTCTGTATTGTTGAAGTTCTGATCATTCGATGGTGGCTCAAGGACATCCAGGGCATAGTCTTCTTCTTCGGCCTTCTGGCAATCGGGTTCACGTTGGTTTCGATCTACGACGGCGTCTATGACCGCATGACAGCCCGTTCGCGCAGCAACCCGGATGGCCGTCCGCCTTCCTCTTCGGCCACTTCCACCTCGTAAGAGACGCTCGTTTCGCTATGTGGTTGTCGCCCTGCGCGTGGTTCACGGGCGAATGGAAGGCACCAGGCCAGTTGGGCTAATCTGGGTCCGCATAATATTACCCCAGCTGATTGACCCGTTCGTGGGATCATACAGGGTCTCGATCATTCGATAGACCACATCGCGCTGGCCGCCAGAGTAATACTGTTCCCAGCCGGGTGGCAGATAAGCCCGGTCAGGGCCGATTGAAATCAGTCGCCATTCGCCATACTTGCGAAGCGCTCCGGGGTTGCCATTGGGGAACGCGCCGTCGGTGGACTCCTCGGGAGGCCAATTGCTACGAGGCAGGGTGCGCGGAAACGGCCAGGGAACGACGCGATGGTAACTATAGTATGGCAAACCAACCAATGGATCGCCTTCCTTATACAACGCGAACGGGTCTATGTAAGAGGCCGTCGTCAGATAGGAGACCGGCGTTGTGAGATCAATGGAGACGGTCCAATAGCGACTTTCGAAATTGCGCGGATACTCATTGGCCTCGACGGAATAGGCTTCAATGGCCGTGGCGACCGTGCGCATGTCGCTGACGACGCGGGCGCATTTGGCGCGAACCTGTGCCTCGAGAAAATTCGGCACTGCGATCATCGCCAGAATCGCAATGATCGCCACAACGATCAGTAGCTCGATCAGAGTGAAAGCGCGCAGACCTCGGTTCATGGCGACGCTCTCCCTTCCATGGGAGCTTCTGTACACAAGCGGGGTATCATAGGGGCATTTCCGGTGTCAAGTCCGCGCGAGGGGCGACATCCCTTGCCCGCGCAATCTTGGCAAGGCCCCCAACCGAGAGCCACCACGGCCCACAGGCACCACAGTTCAGCCGCAACGTTTCACGCCTTGGCTGTCACTGGGGGTCAGTTGGTTGAGTGCGGGACCGCAGGGTCAGCCGGCCGGTTTTGAAAAGGTGGGCGACGACCACCAGCGCGCCAGCGATGATGCAAATCATGACCACAATGTCGGCGCGATGGAAATACTTGCCGACCGACCGCCAGTTGTCGCCGAGAACCTTGCCGACATAGGCCAGCGCCCAACACCACGGCAGCGAGCCCACGAACGTGTAGATCGAGAATTTCCAGAACGGGGCCTTGGCGATCCCGAGGGGCGTCGAGATGAACGTTCGGATCACCGGCAAAAGGCGCGAGAAGAACGCAATGGATGGCCCCCACCGGGCGATCCACCGGTCGGCCATTTCCAATTCATGGTGGGTGATCAAGAAATATTTTCCATATCTTTCGACAAACGGTCGGCCTCCAATGTAGCCGATGGCGTAACCGAGCTGCGATCCGACGGTCCCACCCAGTGCGCCGGCCACGCCCGCCCACCAAAGGTTCATTCTGCCCTGGGAGACCAGGAAACCCGAGAAAGGCATGATGATTTCGCTGGGCAAGGGGATGTTGCAGCTTTCGATGCACATCATCAGGGCGACGCCGAAATAGCCCAGCTCGTTGATGCCCGAGATGATGAAGCCCGCCAGATACTCCACTATCGTTTGGATCAGCTCGGCCATGTTGTTCTACCCACGGATGAATTGCGAAAGCGGAGCGAGAAATGCTAACGGCTGGACGCGACTTGTCGAACTCAGCGATTGCGCTCCATTCATCTTTCCGCCTGTATATATTTAGCGCTGGTCGCCAAAGGGTGAATTTGCTATAGGCAAGATGCCTATACCACCAAACAGAATCAATTCTCAAGTCGGTGGTATGGGCTTCCAGCCTGTGTTTCTTGCCAGCACTAAACACATCCTTCCGCCTTGATCCTTTCGTTTAGATTTCTTGATCGCCTTCCAAGGTGCTCTCGCTCGGCGTGATGATCACGCAGCGTTCCCCTTCGGGGCCTTGGCTATAGGTTTTGACGCCGGTGAAATCCTTGAGAGCCGTGTGAATGATCTTGCGATCGCTGGCGCTCATCGGGGGAAGCTGGACCTCGCGCTTCTCGGCGATCACCTTTTGGGCGGTTCGCCGCGCGATGCGCTCCAGGCGCGAGATTTTGCGTTCCCTGTAATTCTCGATGTCCACGAGAATCTGTGGCACCGCTCGCCCACCTCGACTGGCCATGCGCGTGACGAGATACTGGATGGCTTCGAGCGTCGCTCCGTTCTTGCCGATCAAAACGCTCGAGCCGGGCGAGGCCATCTGGACCGAAATCCGTTCCTCGCCCACCTGGGCCCTGACTTCGGCGGTGAAGCCCATCAGGCGAGTCAGCTTCTGCAAGAAGTCGCGTACCTGGTCGGCGACAAAGTCGGGGCGAATCCAGGCCACAATGGTCATCTCGCGCGGGCGACGATCATCGAGCAGATACTCTTCCTCCGACCGATCCACGCGATATTGAAGCGCTTCGCGCGGGATGCGCAGCTGTTCGAGCGCCAGAGCAATCGCCTCATCCATAGTCGCAGCGGTTAGACGAATCTTGTTCATGAAACACCTCCGGTCCCTCTAGGCCTTCGCCGTCGCCACCCCGCTCTGGGGCGGTTTGGCAATGCTACGATTGGCGATCAACTGATGCACCGACTGCCAGATGTTGTTGATCAGCCAGTATAGGAAAAGCCCCGAGGGGAAATTGTAGAGCATCACCGGAAACATGATCGAAAAAATCACCATCATCTGCTTTTGCGAGGCATCGCGCGTGGGTGTCGGCGTCAGCTTGGACATGAAATGTTGGCTGACGCCCATCAGGATGGGCAACAGGTTGATGGCCGTCACGTGCCACCCAAACAGCGGAACCCGAAAATCCCATCCGTATGGGGTGAGATCCATCAGCTTGTCGGGTCCCGAAAGGTCCCGAATCCATAAGAACGATGCCCCCCGCAAATCAATAGACTCATTCAGGAGACTGTAAAGGGCGAAGAAGATTGGAATCTGGACCAACATTGGCAGGCAACCACGCAAGGGTGCCAGGGGACTGATGCCATGTTCTTTGTAGAGTCGCATCATTTCCTGGTTTCGTTTCGTGGCATCGCCTTTATACTTGCGATTGACCTCGTCGAGCAGCGGTTTGATCCTCTGCATTTCGGCCATCGTCTTGGCCTGAAGTTTCATGCCCTTGTGCGCGAGCGGGTGAGTGAGAAGACGGATCAGGACCGTGAGGATGACAATGGCGACGCCGTAGCTGCGAACTTGCGAATGGAGGAAATTCAACGAATACATCAGGCCGATCTTCAGCGCTCGCATCCACCGAAAGGTGCTGGAATAGAACAGAACCTCGTCCAGATGGCTGCGGGTTTCCCGGCTCACCTGACGCAGGAGCGCCGGCCGCTTCGGGCCGACAAAGATGTCATATTCCAAGACCACTTCATGCTCTGGAGCCACGGTGAATTTGTCGTTATACAGGACGATCGTGAAGGGAGGTGAATGGATCGGCTCGTCCGGGTTTTTCTTTTCCTCGGGGTATTGGTTCTTCAGCCTGACCAGAGATTCAACGGCCATCCCTTTCGAGGGATCTGGAACGATGGCGGCCATGAAGAACTTGTCTGTCACACCCGCCCATTCCACCTCGCCGCGATGCCGTGAGGAGTAGATCTTCCCCCTCTTTTCGTCATCGGGCCTGCTTGGTGCGGCATAGCGGACACCCTTGCGAGTCCGATACACCGTATTCATGAAGGCAACGATGCGTTGCTGGTCGAGCTTGTACTGGCCTACACCTGGCCCCCAGGCAAGGCCAAGTCCTCGCCCGTCATCGTCCACCTGACAGGGAGCCTTCTGGCCGAGGTTGCGCAAGATGACCCGAAGACGGGACACGTAACTATCGGGCGAGAACTGATAGGTCTTGACCAATTGCAGTTGCTGGATTTCGGGCGACGTGAAAACGACCTCGGTTGAACCATCGTCGGATGAGGCAAGTTGGTATTGATAGACGGCCGTGTTGAAGGTGGGATACTCGACGCGGTTGCTTTCCTTGAACAGCACCTCGAGCGGCAATTCACGCTCGAGCGTGTCGGGACGCTGAGGGATCATTTCAATCACTTCGACGCCCATGGTGCCCGGCATTGGATCGAAGTATTGCCAGCTCGTGGGCCGTCCGCCTCGTGAAGTCAAAGCAACCCGATACCGGTTCGTGTGAACGACAATCTCGGCTGGTTGCAGTTCGACGGATGGGGTTGTGGGACGTTGCTTGGCCACGGTTGTCGGGCTGGTTGTTTCGAGCGGAGGCAGGGTGACTGTCGTGGTCCCGGTTGTGGAGGTCAACGTTCCCGTCGTTGCCTGCTCAGAACGAGAGGATAGCTCGCGCTGAGCCTTTCGATGCTCTTCCAGAGTCCTCTGATACGGAACGAGAAAAAGCAGATAGAAGAGAACGTAAAGGACAGTTGATGCGGCCAGAAAAGCAAGCCAACGTCGCTGATCCACGGAACGATCCTTCAGATACACGAAACCGAGCAACCCTGACAGACAACCAAGGCAACTCGGCGTAAGTGCTTAATCATCCCAAAGCGGCCCGATAACCTTTTCCGGTCCGGTGCGATCGGGCGGAACCGGATCATATCCACCGCGACAGAGCGGATGGCATCGGCCCAATCGCTGCACAATTAACCAAAGGCCCTCCAGCAACGGCTTGCGTTGCAGAACTTCGAGCGCGTAATCAGAGCACGAAGGGACAAAACGGCAGCTCGGCGGGAGCAAGGGCGAAACCAACGCCTGATAGGCCCGCACCAAGCCCCTCAGCACTGTGCGAATGAACCGGCTAACCAATCCGATCATTGTCCATACAGGCGTGCCCGTTCGAAAGTACCAACCAGGGCCGCCCGAAATTCCTCAAAACTGGCCGACATCATCGCCCGACGAAAGCTGAGAGCGATCTCCACGCCCGGCCGCAACGGCTCATGCCGGAACACCTCGCGCGCCCAACGCTTGTAGCGATTGCGGTCGTGCGAAAGGCCAGTGTGTTTCGACGCCGACAGCCCCAAACGCGCTGGCGCTTCGCGATTGCCAGAGTCGAGGACGCGGCACAGAAACAGGGGCGTCGCGTAGGCTTGCCCTTCGGAGTAAACCCGCCGAAACTCAACGGCCCGCGTCAATCTTCGCTTTTTCCCAAACGCCTCGGACATCACGGCGCTACAGGTGTCGTCAAACAGAAATTCGCCAGCGACCTTTTGCCCGGCGACGGGCCAGGACATTCCGGCCCGACTTGGTTCTCATGCGATGGCGAAACCCGTGTTTGTTGTGTCGCTTTCTCAGCGATGGCTGAAAAGTGCGCTTCATAGCCTTTCATCTCGCCTTGAGATTCAAAACCGGAAAATCCCAAGCCCGACAGTGCGCTGTCAAGGCTTTTCGACCCACCGTTCCGAAGATTGATTTGCTTCGCCTTGCACGGAGAGGGCAGGAGAGTAGTCTGAGGCGTGATCCTTGGACCACAGAAGTAGGTTCCGTGTGTGCGGGAGGATAAAAAACGTCCCGTATCGGTGTTCTCTTGAGGGCCGTCATGGCGCGCTGTGCCATATGGCAAGAAGGTAAGGAATGAAAATGACCGTTGTAGCACAGGGCCTTGTGCCCGTCTCCTTTCTACTACCATGACGCCCACAAGGGGCTGAGCTAAGGCATTTTCCTCTGAGACCTTTCAGATCGTAAACGCTTTGGCCCAGAGGATGTTGGGGAGCCGGCGGATTTCATCAATCAGTGCGGACAGTGGCGCTTCGTCGAGGTTGATCACCGTCATCGCCTCGCCGCCTGGGCGGGTCCGACCCCACGTCACGTGGGCGATGTTGATGTTGCGCGCGCCAATCAATGAGGTCACGGCGCCAACGGTTCCCGGCAAGTCCCGGTTTTCGATAACGATCAGGTTACCGGAAGGCAATGTATCCACATCTTTCCCATTGACGATGACGATGCGTGGCAACTCGGGACTGAACAGGGTGCCGCTGACAGTGGAGGTCCGTCCGTCATCGGTCCTCGCTTCGACGGTGATGAGGTTGGTATAGCTAAAGATCTTGCTGCTTCGGGTATCGGTCAGTTCCACACCCATCTGCTTGAGGCGGCGCAAGGCGTTGATATAGTTGATCGGCGGCTCGGCGCGCATTTCGAGGAAGCCCTTGGCGACGGCCGTGGTCAGGGGGACCATCGGATAGTCGAGCACCGTTCCGCTGTAGAGGATGTGCAGGCGCGTGACGCGGCCGTCGGGAAACTGCGACTGGAACTTGCCGAGTTGCTCGGCCAACCGCAGATAGGGCCGCATTTCTTCGAGGACGGCCGGATCGAGCGAAGGGGCGTTGACCGCGTTGCGCACCAGGCCGCCGTGCAGGAAATCCGCCATCTGTTGGGCGAGTTCGATGGCAACGTTTTCCTGGGCCTCGGTCGTCGCCGCACCCAGATGGGGCGTCAGGAGAACATTGTCGAGCGTGCGAAGCGGATGGTCGGCCGAAAGCGGCTCCTGGGAGAAGACATCGAGGGCTGCGCCGGCAATTCGTTTGGCCTTGAGCGCCTCGCATAGCGCCGTCTCGTCAATAATCCCGCCACGCGCGCAATTGATCAGGCGCACGTTTGGTTTCATCCTCTCGAACTGTTTCGCCCCGATCATGCCACGCGTTTCCGGCGTCAGCGGCGAATGGACCGTGATGTAGTCGGCCTCCCGAACGATTTGGTCAACCGCGGCTCGTTGGATCTGTTCGTGCGCCAGAACCTCGTCGGAAACGTACGGATCGTAACCAAGCAGCTTCATTCCAAAAGCCCGAGCGCGGTGGGCGACTTCGAGACCGATCCGCCCCACACCGATAATACCAAGGACTTTGCCGAAGATTTCGGTTCCCGTCAGGCCCTTCTTTTCCCACTGGCCTTTGTGCATGGAGACATCGGCACGGGGGAGGTTGCGGGAGAGGGCGAGCAAGAGGGCAAAAGCATGCTCGGCGGCTGAGATTGTGTTCCCGCCGGGCGTGTTCATGACGATGATACCGTAATCGGACGCCGCTTCGACATCCACATTGTCCACACCGACACCGGCGCGACCGATGACCTTCAATGTAGGCAGACCCTTTTCGATGACTGCGCGGGGAACTTTGGCGCGGCTTCGCACGACGATCGCTGTGGCGCCTACGGCTGCTTCGAGCAATTCCTCCGGGGCGATCTCGGGGCGATAGTCAACCTCATTTTGCCCCTGATTGCTGAGGATTTTCAGGCCCTCATCCGAGATTTTGTCTGCAACGAGTATTCTCATTTTGCATTGCCCCTCTTGAGAATAGTGGCATAGGCATTCTACCCACGATTTCTTCACGGGCAAAGATGCCCGTGCCACAAAACCGGTCATGCACTCAGCGCGCGGACGGCGGCGGCCAGACCCGCGCCCCGTTCGAACGAATGTCCCATCTCGGCCAGCGTCATGTCGAGAGCGCCGATCACGGCCACGACATCGAGATCGTTGGCCCAGCCCAAGGTCGCGATCCGAAAGACCTTGCCCTTGAGCTGTTCCTGGCCGCCCGCGATCGTCACACCATGCTTGTCGCGCAGAATCTTGGTGATCTTCTCGCCGTCAATCGCGGCGGGCACTTCGATGGCCGTAACGACATTCGATGGGTTCTTGGCGAAGACCTTCAGCCCCATCGCCACGGCGGCTTCCCGCAGGGCGCGGCCCAATCGGGCGTGGCGCGCCCAGACATTCTCGATTCCTTCGTCGCGGATCATTTTGGCGGCGACGCAAAGCGCACGGATGTGCGAAACGCCCGGCGTAAACGGCGTATCGTCTTTGGCAAACGCTTTCAACGCTTTCTCGAATGAGAGATAGTACTTCGGGCACTTGGACTTAGCGACCAGCGCCTGGGCTTTGGGACTGATAGAGGCAAACGCCAGGCCCGGCGGCAGCATCAGTGCCTTTTGCGATCCGGCCACGACAATGTCAATCTGCCACGGATCGGTCAGGCAACGTTCGGCTCCCAACGCGCTGATTGCATCCACAACACTGATTGCATCGGTTTCGGCGATTGCCTGACAGATCGTCTCGACATCGGTCAGAACGCCGGTCGAGGTCTCGGTCAGCGTCAGGAATACGGCCTTGACGTCGGGATTGGCTCGAAGCGTTTCCATAATGCGCTCGCAGGAGATCGCCGTGCCCCACTCGACCTCGAGAACAATCGGCTCCACGCCATAGGCGCGGCACTGTTCAGTCCAACGTTCGCCGAATTTGCCGCCCTCGACCGTGATCGCGCGATCGCCCGGACTCAGTGTGTTCACGACGGCGGCCTCCATGGCTGCCGTTCCCGATCCCGCAAACGTCAGCACGGGATTCCGGGTTTGAAACACATATTTCAAACCCTCGTTCGCGGCCTTGAAATAGGGAATAAAATCGGGGGCGCGATGATGGATGAGCGGCTCGGCCATTGCCGCCAGGACCTCGGGCGGCACATCAACCGGGCCGGGAGTAAAAAGATGTCGCTTCTTCATTCTGCTCGTTCTCCGGTCGAATGTCGGGATCCGACGCTGCCGAAAAGAAACAATGGCCCGCCGCACTGGCCTGGCGGCGAAAGGGCTTAGTTACGTTTGGCCTATACCTGTGTCAAGCGTTTTGGACGCAGACTTTCACTGGTCCCCGGCTTTCTGTGAACTGAATCAGATGCCCGCCGACAACCGCCGATGGATACAAGAAAGGATACTTTGGTTGCGAACCCTGCGGAAGTGCGAACCACTCTTTGTTCTCACTTCCCGCTTCTTGCCTCTCGCTTTTCCGCCTCCTTCACGCGGGCGGATCAGCGTCGTTGTCATCTTTTCTCGAGGCGGTCGGATTCGCCAAAGCCTGGCGCAAGCGGCGCAGGTTTTCGGCCACTTCACCTTTGGCGAAAATGGCCGTGCCGGCGACAAGTACCTCGGCACCGGCGGCCGCAACCAACCGGACGTTGGATTCGTTGATGCCGCCGTCCGCTTGGATTAAGAAATTCGACTTCTCCATCTCCCGCAAATGTTTCAGTTCGCGCACTTTGTTCAATGTCCGAGGGAGCAGTTCCTGGCCACCGAACCCTGGCTCGACCGTCATGATCAGAACCACGTCCACCAGTTTGAGAACAGGCTGCAACAGTTTGGTCGGCGTCCGTGGGCGGATGGATACGCCGACGCGAACGCGCTGGCGACGCAGGTAGCGGCAGAGCGCAACTGGCTCCTCGGATGCCTCCACGTGGACGGTGACCAGGGAAGCGCCTGCCTGAATGAATTCGCGCGCCAATCTCAAAGGATCGGTCACCATCAGGTGCGCATCATAGAAAAGATCGGGAACGGCTTGCGTGAGAGAGCGCACAACCAGTGGTCCGATGGTCAGGTTCGGCACAAAATGGTTATCCATGATGTCCACGTGGATCCACCGACAGCCGGCTCGCTCGACCTTTCGGAGATCCCGCTCGAGGTTGGCAAAATCGCTCGCCAGAATCGAAGGAGCAAACGTTACCTGGTTGATCTTGCCGGGAAGAGGCGGCGCTTGGCCTCGGCTCCTTTTCTCGCCAATCAACGCGTCTTTGCTCATTTTGGGCTCCCGCCCACCATGATCCGTGATCATTCGCGGTGCGTTTCAGATTCCGCGCCGACGCTAGGAGACTCGCCGACGACTGGGGGCGAGTCTTCAATCAGATTCTTTCACCTGGATCGCCTACCGGGCGTTTGCGGATTGATGCTTCCCCATCCTTACAACCTGCCGTGCGATAGAACTCAGTAACAAACCGACCCTCGAACAAGCAAGCGCGAATTGAAGGGTACTTCTCGCGAAATCGGGAGAGGCACCCCTTTCGGGGACCTTCATTTCGCCGCCGGCTGTTCCTTTTTCATCGGCACCAAATTCATTCCGCAGATGGGACACTTGCCGGGCTTATCGGATTTGACCTGAGGGTGCATGGGACAAGTCCACACGGCCTCGGCTTGGCCCTTCAGTTCCTTAGTTCGGATATTGCGATATTCAATTGTTGTGTCCTTTGGGCCGTGGGAATCCTGCAAGCCAATGAAGCCTTTCATCGGTTTGTTCTTGATCGCCTCGGCCGTGTCCATGTCGCCCTCGCATGCCTTCGTGCCGTCCACGAAAACGGTGATTTTCTTGCCCTCGGCGCGAATCTCGTAAGTTCGCCACTTGTTCGGTGTCTCGTCGGGGCGGGGATCCACGGCGACGTAGCCATACAGAGCGCCCGTGCAATGCATCGGATCGCGCGGCGGCTGCTCGTTGGATATTTGCACCTCGTAACCGGTCAACCATGGATTGCCCTTTTCGGGAGCGCGAAGGAAGACACCACTGTTTCCTCCGGGCGAAACCTTCCAGTCCACGCGCAGGATAAAATTGTCGTATTCTTTTTTCGACCGCATCCACTCGGCGCCCGATCCTGAGTCGCTATGAATGATGCCATCCACAATCTTGAAGCCCTCCTTGTTCTTGCCCATGACGACCCAATTGTCCAAGCTCTTGCCGTCGAAGAGCAGGACATAGCCTTGCGCTTTTTCCTCGGCGGTCAGTTGATTGATCGGCGCAGACTCCTCCGCCGCTCTTGCCAGAGTTGACCCGAGCAAGAACAGGGGCAAAACCCAACTCCATGCATGTGGTTTCATCGCCCGTCCTCCTTTTTGAGATGTTCTGGTTTTGCGATTTTGTGCATTTGTTGCTATCAGGCTTCGCCCAACCAGTAAAGACAAATTATCGGCTCCTCCCTTTCGAGGGAGTTGCGAATAAGGTGGCACGGGCATCTTGCCCGTGATTCTCTTTGCCGCTTTGGCCGATTTAGCATAAAGCACATGGGCAGGATGCCCATGCCACGACCCGAATCGCGCTTTTCGCAACTCCCTCCTTTCCGGGCGCCCCTACTCTTCCATGTGAACGATATTAAGATACCGCCTGCCTTTCCCGATTCGTGATCGCTGTGGCCGACTCTTCGCCCAAAGTCCTCTCCCACAAAGGAAACGCGGCTTTTCGCTTGAATGGTGACGGGGGCAAGGACTAGCTTGCGAATAAGTGGCGTGAGAAGCGAACTAGCGACATCGCAACGAAAGGGCTCGAGGGAGGAATGACCTTGATCGAACACGAACTGGCAGGGGCAATAACGGCGGCTTACGCAGCCTCTTCCATTGCTTATATCTTTGCCTTCCTCACGCGGCGCGAAAAGGTCGGGCGATGGGGCTCGTTCTTGCTTTATGCCGCGGTGGCGGCGCATAGCCTGTGGCTCGTTCTTGAACGTGTCCAGCTGGGCCATCTGCCGATGGTGAGCGCCTGCAACGCGATCTCGTTTGTCGCCTGGGGGATTGCGATGGCCTACATCGTCATCGAGCTTCTGATCGGCCAGCGCGTGTTTGGTCCTTTCGTTACACCCGTGGCCTTTGTATTCCAGGCCGTGTCCACAGGTTTTCTGTTCGCCGGGCCGCCGCCGGGGCCTCTGGCTGGGATCCTGCGGAGTGTCTGGTTCGAAATTCATGTCGGGACAGCGTTGTTTTCCTATTGCGCGTTCGCGATCGCATTTGCGGCGGGCTTGATGCACGTTCTCCTGTTTCACGAATTACGCCTTAAGCATTTGGGGTTTTTCTTCGACCGGATGCCACCTCTGGAAGATCTCGAACGGGTCAACCGCCACGCCGTGGCCTTGGGCTTCTTGTTTCTGACCATCGGAATCGGAAGCGGGGTGATTTGGAGCCTGCGCGTGCCGTCCGGTGCCGTCTTGCTCGATGCCAAGGAAATCTCGGCGGTCATTGTCTGGTTGCTCTACGCGGCCAATGTGCACACGCGGTCGAGATTGGGGTGGCGCGGACAGCGCACGGCAATCTTTTCGGTCGTCAACTTCGTTCTCCTGTTCGCCGTGTTTTGTGTGACCAGTTTTGTTCTCAAAGCGCACCAATTCTGAGGATGGCGGTGCCAGCAGCGTGGAACTGGTTTTTGTCGGTTTGAATCATCGGACGGCGCCCATTGAGATCCGCGACCGATTGGCTATTGTTCCCGCGCGCTTGTCGGCGGCTTTGACCCAGGCAGCCGGTCAAACGGGATTGAGCGAAGTTGTCCTTCTTTCGACGTGCAATCGCTCCGAAGTCTGGACCGTTGCCGACGACTCACAAGTCGGGATGGCCAGCATCCAGGCTTTCTTACGCGACTATCACGGAATAGCCATCGAGCAAATCGAGCCATATCTCTATACACACACCGAAGAAAATGCAGTTCGCCATATGCTTCGCGTGGTATCGGGACTGGACTCGATGGTGCTGGGCGAGCCACAGATTGCCGGACAGGTCAAGGAGGCGTTCGAAGCGGGCCGCGGGGCGTGCACAACGGGCTTTTTGCTCGAACGGCTCTATGAACATGCGCTTCACACGCACAAGCGCATCCGCAATGAGACGCGTTTGGGCGAGGGGGCCGTCTCGGTCAGCTACGTCGCGGTCGAATTGGCGCGCAAGATTTTCGGCGACTTGTCACAACGGCGAATTCTGGTTCTCGGTGCGGGCGAGATGAGCGAATTGGCCCTCGGATGTCTCCAGGATGCCGGTGCGCGGACGGTTCGCGTCTGCAATCGCACTCACCACAAGGCGGTTGACCTGGCCGATCGCCACAACTGGGAGGTGATCCTCTGGGACGATTTTCCCGCAGCGCTGCCCGAGGCCGACATTGTGATCAGCTCGACTGGTGCGCCCCACCCGGTTGTGCGTTCGGCAATGGTGCGTGAGGCGATGGCCCGCCGCTGCAACAAAGAGATTTTCTTCATTGATATTGCAACGCCGCGCGACGTGGAGCCGGAAGTTGGCAACCTCTACAACGTTTTCCTCTTCAACCTCGATGACCTGAACGCCATCGCCGAAGAGAACCGGCGGCGGCGACAAAGCGAAGCCGAAGCCGCCGAGCGGATTGTGGAAACCGAAACTCAGGCTTTCTTGCGGTGGCTGGCCACGCTCGATGTCAAGGAGATCATCGTCGAGCTGCGGAAGGCTTTCAACGAAGTCCGGCGCGAGGAACTGGAACGGCTGCGGCCAAAAGTCGGCAAATGCTCCGAGCGCGATTGGGAGATGGTGGTGCAGTTCTCCAACCGCCTGATGAACAAGTTTCTCCATCAGCCGCTCGCCATATTGCGCGAAACCTGGCCCGACAGCAAGGCAATTGGCTTGGCCGATGCTGTCCGCCGCCTGTTTCGCCTGGGCAAGAAGCCGGAAACAAAGGAAAAATGAAGCATGGCACCCGAAGGATCAATGAGCAAAACGTAAGGATGCACATGACGACTATGGATCCATTGTCTTCGCCCACTTTTTCATCCTTGCGAGCTTTGCGGCGTCCCATCCGGATCGGAACTCGTGGAAGCGCGTTGGCGCTCTGGCAAGCGGCCTGGGTTGAGCGAGCACTTCGACGCGCGTTTTCCCAAGATGAGTTCATCCAGGTGATCGTGAAAACGACGGGCGACATTCAGGCAGAAAAGCCCCTGGAGCGGCTGGGCGGGCGTGGGGCCTTTACTCGTGAACTCGACAAGGCGCTTCTCGAAGGCCGAATTGATCTCGCCGTCCATAGCGCCAAGGATTATCCCACCGACCTCCCAACGGACCTTGTTGTAGCGGCTTATCCCTGTCGCTGGCCGGCGAACGACTCGCTGGTCGGGCGCCATGGCGAGCATCTCGGCGATTTAGCGTCGGGAGCGCTCGTGGGAACAGGAAGCCTGCGACGCTCGGCCCAGATTCGATTGCTTCGGTCGGACTTGCGATTTGCCAACGTTCGTGGGAACATTGAAACCCGCCTTCGCAAGCTCGATGCCGGGCAGTATGACGCTGTCGTCGTTGCCGAAGCCGCTCTGAGGCGGCTGAGGTTGACCGATCGCCCGCGCGAGATTCTGCCGATCACTCGCGTGGTGCCCGATGCCGGTCAGGGCGCTCTGATGGTGGTGTGTCGGCGCGACGATCGGCTCATCCGGCGGATGGCCTCTGGGATCAACGACCCGCGTGTCGCGATGTGTGTTTCTGCGGAGCGGACTGTCTTGAGCGAATTGGCGGGAGGATGTCGACTTCCGCTTGGAGTTCATGCGAGAATTGTCGGCGACAAGGTGAGGCTTCGTGCCATCGTCATTTCGCCGGATGCGAGCAAGAAAGTCGCCGTAGCAATCGAAGCGCCTGTGGGCGAAGGTCTCCCGGCGGCACGGGAAGCGGTTCAGTATCTCTTGCGCCACGGTGCCCGCGAGATTCTCGATCAGATCCATCAAGAGACAGACTCATGAGCAATATGCAGCGAACCGGCCATAGCCGCAAGCGCGGAACCAGGAAGGCAGGGATAGTCTATATCGTTGGGGCCGGGCCTGGCGATCCGGGACTGATCACCGTGCGGGGACTGGAATGCCTTCGCACGTGCGATGTCGTTGTCTATGACCACCTTGCGTCGCCCACTCTGCTCGATGCGGTTCCCACAACAGCCGAAAGGATCTATGTCGGCAAGCAGGCGGCGCGTCACACCTTGAAGCAAGCGGAGATTAACCGGCTGCTTGTCGAGCGCGCCCGAGCGGGCCAACGCGTCGTCCGGCTCAAAGGGGGCGATCCAATGATTTTTGGGCGAGGCGGCGAGGAGGCAGAAGAATTGGCGGCGGCGGGGGTGAAATTCGAGATCATTCCGGGCATCACGGCTGCCCTCGGAGCCGCAGCCTATGCGGGTTTGCCGTTGACTCATCGCAAGCTTGCCTCCTCGGTAACCTTCGTGACAGGCCACGAGGACCCGACTCAGATGAGGTCGGACATTCCCTGGGATCTCCTGGGTCGTGCGGGCGGAACGCTGGTTTTCTTTATGGGTGTAGGGCGGCTCGAAGGGCTTCTCGAGGAGCTTGTCTGGCACGGTCGGTCGCCTCAAACACCGGCGGCTGTCGTCGAGTGGGCAACGCTGCCACGCCAGCGAACGGCGGCGGGCACGGTGGCGACAATCGCGCGGCGCGCGCGAGAAGCCGGCATCCAACCGCCAGCGCTTCTCATCGTGGGCGAAATCGTCCGCCTGCGCCGACGCTTGGCCTGGTTCGAGTCGCGCCCTCTTTTCGGGCGGCGTATCCTGGTCACACGAAGCCGCCATCAGGCGAGCGACCTTCGTCGTCGGCTCGAAGAGCTTGGAGCCGAGGTGATTGAGTTCCCAACCATCCGCCTCGTGCCGCCGCGCAGTGACAGGTGCATGCGTGAGGCAGCACGTCACCTCGCGCGATATGATTGGGTTGTTTTCGCGAGCGCAAACGCGGTCGAGCGGTTCGTCGAGGTCGTCTTGGAAGAAAACGGCGGCGACATCCGTGCTTTGGGCCACGCACGAATCGCGGCTATTGGCCCAGCCACACGTCAAGCCATTGAGCGCTATCACCTCGCGGTTGCCGTTCAGCCCGACCGTTACCTCGCCGAAGAGGTGGTTGTGGCGATGAATGCTGCCGGCGATTTGAGCGGGGCGCGGGTTTTGGTGCCGCGGGCCGAACGAGCGCGCGAAGTATTGCCCGAGGGCTTGCGTCGGGCGGGTGCGCGCGTGGATGTCGTGCCCGTCTATCGCACAGTTGTGGACAAACCCGCAAATGCGCGTGAAATCATTCGGGACCTGGTCGCTGGGCGAATCGCCATGGTCACTTTCACAAGTTCCTCGACAGTGACGAATTTCGTTCGTGTGGTTGGCGTGAAGCGAATCCGGAAAGTTGCCGGGAAAACCCGCTTGGCCTCGATCGGCCCGATCACGTCGCAGACGCTTCGCACGCATGGCCTTGAACCAACTGCCGAAGCAAAGGACTATACGATTGACGGACTGGTAGCGGCGATCCGACGCTGTTTTCGCAGCCGCCGGCAGGAGTAATTCATCTCTCACGCAAAGGCGCAAAGTCGCCAAGGATTTGATCTTTTGCGACCTTGCGAGATGGTTTTCCAGCGTTCCTCAAGGAAAGGCGCACCAATGAAGAGCCTGCCACGTTCGCACGAATTGATGGAGCGCGCTCGGCGCGTCATCGCCGGCGGGGTCAATAGCCCTGTTCGCGCCTTTAATGCCGTGGGCGGCAACCCGCCGGTCATCGTGCGCGGCAAGGGTTCGAAACTTTTCGATGCCGACGGCAATGAGTATATTGACTACGTTCTGAGTTGGGGGCCGCTGATTTTGGGCCACGCCGACCAGCGCGTTGTTGGCGCGGTGGAAGCGGCGGCTCGTCGTGGGACAAGCTTCGGCGCTCCAACCGAACTGGAAGTCGAACTTGCCGAGCGCGTTCGGCATTTTTTCCCCTCGATCGAACTCGTGCGGTTTGTGAGCTCGGGAACCGAGGCCTGCATGTCGGCCGTTCGCCTGGCGCGCGGCTTCACGGGCCGCGACAGGATTATCAAGTTTGAAGGCTGTTATCACGGCTGCGCTGACAGTTTCCTTGTCAAGGCCGGCTCCGGCATCGCCACGTTGGGAATCCCAGGTTCTCCCGGTGTGACAGCGGGAACCGCCGCCGATACGCTCAACGCCCCTTACAACGACCTCGATGCGGTCGAGGCCCTCTTGGCGGCCAACGAGAGAGAAGTGGCTGCGATCATCGTCGAGCCGGTGGCAGGCAACATGGGCTGTGTATTGCCCAAACCGGGCTTTCTCGAAGGACTTCGCGCGGCGTGCGACCGAAGCGGTTGTCTGCTTATCTTTGACGAGGTGATGACGGGTTTCCGCGTCAGCCGAGGTGGAGCACAGGAGAAATGGGGCATCCGGCCCGACTTGACTTGCTTGGGCAAAGTGCTTGGCGGTGGATTGCCTGTCGCGGCCTTTGGCGGACGCAAAGACGTCATGGAACAACTCGCACCGGTCGGACCCGTCTATCAAGCGGGCACTCTCTCAGGCAATCCGCTGGCTATGGCGGCGGGGATCGCCACGCTCGATGTGTTAAGGGACAACGCGGTTTACGATCACCTCGAACGCATCGGTGGCCAGCTTGAAGCGGGCCTGAAGGATTGTGCAGACCGCGCCGGTGTTGCGATCCGCCTCTATCGCGCCGGTTCGATGTTCGGTCTCTACTTTGCCGATCACGCGGTGAGTGATTACGTATCAGCCGCTGCGGCCAATAGAGAAAGGTTTGTCCGATACTTCTGGGGCTTGCTCGAACGCGGCATCTATGTTGCGCCATCGCCTTTCGAAGCCGGTTTTCTTTCACTCGCCCATTCGTCGGACGACATCGAGAAAACGCTCGCCGCCGCCCGCGAAGCCTTTCGAGAAACGCGGTGAGAGGATTTACAGAAGTCGTGGCGCGGGCATCTTTGGCCGCGAGGAAATCACGGGCAGGATGCCCATGCCGCCTGTCAGTTGTGACTGTCCATGCCGGTGAAAGCCGCTCGCAGCAGACGCGCCCGGGCGATGTCGCGGTCCTCCACACCCGCTGTCTCTCCTTCGGTAATCTGCAAATGAGCGGGTTGTACCTGGACAATCAGGCGGTTGAGATCGTGGTGGGTAAACGAAGGGAAATAGCCACGCTCGATGCCCAGCCGAATTGGGCTGAGCAGCTTGAATGCTTCGCTCGATGCCATGATGCGGGCATGGACCAGGAGGCCATAGGCGCGCCAGATGACGTCTTCGACATAGGGACGTTTTTTCTCAAACAAAGCCTCCCGCGCCGCTTCTTCTTTGGCGATGATCTGTTCGACAACTTTGTGGAGCGATTCGATGATTTGCTCTTCCGTCTTCCCGAGAGTCACTTCGTTGGAGAACTGATAGAAGTCGCCGAGAAACTCCGAGTTCTCGCCATAATAGCCGCGCACCGTCAGGCCCCGCTGCGGCAATTCCTTGACGATCTCCTCGACTTGCTGGGTCATGGCCAGACCCGGCAGATGAAGCATCACGGAGGCGCGCATCCCCGTGCCCACGTTGCTCGGGCAGCTGGTCAGATAGCCATACTTTTCGGAGAAGGCATACTTGAGCGACCGACTAAGAAGGGCGTCAATGGCGTTGATTTCCTTGAGTACCGGCGTCAGCTGGAGTCCTGACTGCAAGCAATACATGCGCAAGTGGTCTTCTTCGTTGACCATGATGGCGCAACTTCGTTGCTGGTCGAGATAGAGAACGCGATACTCGCCCGCCTGCTCCAATTCAGGGCTGATGATGTGACTTTCCTTCAGGAAGGCCCGTTCCAGACTGGTGCACGTGTTGATGTCAATGCGCTGGAAGTTGTGGAGCGTTGCGTCGGCGTGGACGAGGCGATTGACCAATTCACAGACCCGGCGCAGGTCTTCCTTGTTCGCATGAGGCGGGAAAAGGACACGCTCGATGTTTCGTGCCTGGCGAACGCGGCTCGACACGACCACATGACTGCGCGGTCCCATCCGCTCGGCCCATTGCTTCGTCAAATTGGCGATATCCATAGCCCTCACCGATTCGGGGTGGTCCCCTGTGGCTTGTTGGCCGACGAGGGGAGTTGGCGAATCTGGTCGCGCAATTGCGCTGCCAGCTCGAAATCCTCATCCTGGATCGCTAATGCCAGCCGCTTTGTCAAGGCTTCGAGTTTCTCCCTGTCGGGAATCTCAGTCGCCGGACCCGGCTGCTTGCCGCAATGGCGAGTCGTCCCGTGGTATCGTCTCAGGTCATTCGTGAGATACTTTTCGAAGGAGCGATAGCAATCGCTGCAACCCAGGAACATCGTCTGGCGGTACTGGCGAAACCACAACCCGCACGTTGGGCATTTCAAGTCCACCGGCGCCTGCTCGCTCAACTCGGCTTTCTGCCCTTGCTCTGACTTGAGCAGGCCCGCGAGCAATTGGGTGAGTTCCAACTGGCTGAGCGCTGCCTTGAGTTGAAGCGGGCTGAACTCGGCGGCATGTTCCTGGCAGAAGAAAAAATCCATCACATGTCCGTTGACAATGCGCGTGAACTTGTGTGTGGCGGGGCGATCACATTTCTGGCATTTCTGGACAGGCATGGTTCGACTCACCTTCCAGGCTTCGGATGCGGTCGCGCAATTCGATGGCCCTCTCAAAATTCTCGTTCAATATAGCCTGGCTAAGATCTTTTTTGAGATCAGCCATAATTAACCCAATTTCGCGCAAGGGCGGCGAAGTCGCCTTGGGCGTTCGGCCCACGTGACGTGTGCTGCCGTGATAGCGACGCAGCTGCGGCTCCAGGATTTCCTCAAACGTGCTGTAGCATTGTGGGCAACCCAGCCGAAAGCTCTTGCGATAGACGGCAAGCGTTGTGCCGCACTCGGGGCACTCCGGTCCCACGGTTGCATCCCCTTGGGCTTCCTCGTCCTCGCTTTGCTTCTGAACCAGTTGAGCCAATGCCTTTTCAATTGCTTCCTGCAACGAGAACGGCTGCTGATAGGGGCTCACCTGGGCGGCGCACTGCTCGCAAAGAAACACACTCTGGGCCTTGCCGCCAAGGATGCGAATGATTTTGACGGTCGCCGTCCGCTTGCCGCATTTCACACACTTGATGCTTTCGGCCATGCTGCCTTGCTCCCGTGCTTTTTTCCCTGCCGCATGCAAAAAGAAAGGGTAGGCAAAAAGGGTCGCGCTTGTCACGTCTTTTTTCGAGGACCCGGCAACGAAAAGACCTGGGAAAAGGACAGAAGTCAGCAAACCGGCGGCCTCACCGATGCCTTTTGCGATCGGAGGCACTTCAAAAGGAGAACGATCTCGATACCGCCAGGACCGACGGCGCTCCATTTGCCAAGTCCCACATCGCCAAAGCGCAAGCGGCGCAGAGTCCGTCGCTTCCATTTCCCTCTCTGCGCCATCCGTACGATCTGCGGTTTCTTCCCCAGCCTTGGTCTATCGCCCGTTGCACATGCCGGTGTCGCCGGATCGTTTCGGAAGAAGCGTGGAGGAGATCCCTGCCGCCGCAATCGCTTTGAACAGATCAACGAACACAAACGGCACAAAGGCGGCTTTCAGTGTCGCAACCAAGCCGAGTCCGGTGGTAAGATGAAAACCCACGGCGCCGAGCGTCAAAATCACAGCCACTCCGACCATCATCAGGGCAAGCTGAGGCACAAAGAATCGTGCCCAGGTGAAGCGGTCGGTCACCCAGCCGATCCATGACGCCGCCACAATGAAACCCATCAGGTAGCCGGCCGTCGGACCGGCTGGCACTCCCGCCGCCCAACCCGTAAACCATGGCACACCCGCCGCGCCTAGCCCTACGTAAAGCGCCTGGCTCAGGCCGCCCCATGGGCCGCCAAGCAAAACGCCACTGAGCAACACCATAAAGACCTGACCTGTAACCGGAACTGGTGTGTCTGCCAACGGAATGCGTACCTGTGCCGCCAGACCCGTCAGGACGGCCATAGTGAGCGCCAGGCCGACCCTTTTTGGCCAAGCTATGTCGCGCGGCCAGCGGTAACAAACCAAACGAAGGTGTTCAACGCTTTCGCTCGATCGAACCACATTCATCGCCATAAGTCTCTCGGAACCTCAATCTGCGCAGTCTCATGTCGGCAAAATCGCAGGCAAGATGCCTACACCACCACCGGGCTTTTCTCTAACCTCTGACTTCTTGCCTCTAACCTCTGTTTCTCACAGTCCCGCGGCATCGCGCAGGGCCTCGACCATGTCAGTCTTTTCCCACGTGAAGCCTTCCTCGGCGCGACCGAAATGACCATAGGCCGCCGTTTTTTCGTAGATCGGTCGGAGCAGGTCGAGCCGCTCGATAATCTTGCCAGGCCGCAGATCGAACAGGTTGCCGACGATCTTGGTCAATCGCACATCGTCAATGGCGCCTGTGCCAAAGGTGTCCACCATCAAGGAGACGGGTTTGGCCACGCCGATGGCATAGGCGACCTGGACCTCGCAGCACTCCGCCAGTCTGGCCGCGACGATGTTTTTGGCAACCCAGCGTGCGGCATAGGAGGCGCTGCGGTCCACCTTGCTGGGGTCCTTGCCCGAAAAACAGCCGCCGCCGTGGCGTCCCATACCTCCATAGGTATCCACGATGATCTTGCGGCCGGTGACGCCGGAGTCGCCGTGCGGTCCGCCGATCTCAAACCGTCCGGTCGGATTGACATGGACGGCGATCTTATCGTGGAACCATTTGCGCCCGAAGACAGGACGGATGACCTGCTCGATCATGTCCTCGCGGATTTTCTTCTGCGTAACATCGGGATCATGCTGAACAGAAAGAACGGCCGCGTGGATGCAAACGGGCTTGTGGCCCAGGTATTCGACGGTGACCTGGCTCTTGCCGTCGGGTCGGAGATAGGGAATCTTCTTTTTGAGGCGCAGTTCCTTGACGCGAAGCATCAGGCGGTGGGCCATCATAATGGGCAGTGGCATGAGTTCGGGAGTTTGGCGGCAGGCAAAGCCAAACATCATTCCCTGGTCGCCGGCGCCCTGTTCCTCGGGTTTCTGTTTCGTCACACCGCGCGAGATGTCCGGCGATTGCTTGCCGATGGCGACCATGACGCCGCAGCTTTCCGAGTCGAACTTATACTCGGCCTTCGTGTAGCCGATCCGCTGGATCGTCGAACGCACAACCGTCGGGATGTCGGGCATATAGGCCGTTGTGATTTCGCCGGCCACCACGACCAGTCCCGTGGTGACCATGCTTTCGCAGGCGACCCGTCCCTTGGGGTCGTTCTTGATGATTGCGTCGAGAACGGCATCGGAAATCTGGTCGCAGATTTTGTCCGGGTGACCCTCCGCCACCGATTCCGAAGTGAACAGATACCGTCGAGCCATTGTTGTTCCTTTCTCCTTCCTTTCACCGCATTAGCGAATGGCGCAGGCGGCGCGATCCGCGCGGATTACAATTCACGGTGCAGCGTTATGGTCGGTACTTGGGCCGAAGCTGACCTCCGAACTGTCGCCGACATTGAGCCGATAGGCCTCGCCCTCGATCTTGGCGTGGTCGCTGATAATGGATTCGGTGAGAATCATGTTTTGCACCACAGCATGGGTGCTCAGGATCGAATTGGTGACGACGGAGTTGCGGATGACGCTTCCGTCAGCGACGGTGACGTGCGGGCCAACGATTGAGTTCTCAATGACCGCGGTCGGGGCGATGTAAACCGGTGCGTTGATGATATTACCAGGAAAGCGCGCGGCATAGTCGCGGGCTGAGTTGCGGTGTTTCCGTTCGAGCAAGTTTCGGTTGGTCTCCAGGAGCGTCTCGGGCTTGCCGCAGTCATACCAGTCTTCGACCGCGAAGGTCCGCATCTTTTCGCCACGTTCGAGCATTTTCTCCAGCGCATCGGTCAGCTGGAATTCGCCGCTCGTTCGCTGCCCCCGCGAAATCATCTCATTCAGGCATTCAAAAAGCAGTCCCGATCGGATCAGGTAATAGATGCCAACGATAGCGAGGTTGGTCTTGGGCTCTTTGGGTTTTTCGACCAAGCCACGGATGAAACCGCCTTCGAGCTCGACGATGCCGAACCGATGCGGGTCGCTGACTTCCTTGACGCCTATCATGGAGACATCGGATTGGAGCACTGGTCGCAGGTCGGCGCGGAATAGCGTGTCGCCCAAAATAATCAAAACCGGTTCGTCGGAACGGGCGATGGTTGTGCGCGCCAGCCAGATGGCGTGTCCCAATCCCAGCCTTTCCTCTTGTTCCACATATTGCGAGGATAGCTGCGGGTAGGTCGCTTCGACATAGTCGTGAACCATCTCGCCCATATAGCCGACGATGAACGTCGCTTCGCGCACTTCGAGCGCCACCAGTTCGTCGAGAATATGGCCAAGCATCGGCTTGCCGGCCACATGCAACAGCACTTTTGGCGCTGTGTGCGTATGAGGGCGTAGTCGAGTGCCCTGACCGGCTACTGGGATAATCGCCCGCATCAATGTCCCCTCTGATTTTCTGGTAGCTTAGGGCCTTGTGCCCGTTTCATGTTGCACGGGGGAACCATCAAAAACGCCCACAAGGGGCTAGACTACCTATTCTTTGAACAACGGAAACTGGCTGCACAGCTGTTGTACCTCGGCACGGACCCGGCTAATCACTTCGCGATTGTCAATTGCCTTGAGCACCTGCGCAAGCCATCTTCCGATCGTTCTCATTTCGTTTTCCTTCATGCCGCGCGTCGTGAGGGCAGGCGTTCCAATGCGAATGCCGCTGGTCTCGGTCGGCTTGCGCGTGTCAAACGGGATCATGTTCTTGTTGACCGTAATCCCGGCTTCTTCGAGAGCGAGTTGAGCCTGCTGGCCTGTCACGCCAACGGCGGTCAAGTCCACCAAAAGAAGGTGTGTGTCGGTGCCGCCCGAAACCAATCGCAATCCCTGCCGGACAAGTTCCTCGCCCAGCGCCTTGGCATTGCGGATGATCTGCTCCTGATAGGTACGAAACTCCGGTTGCATCGCCAGATGGAAGGCAATCGCCTTGGCGGCGATAACATGCATGAGCGGTCCGCCCTGCGTGCAGGGGAAAACGCTGCGATTGATGGCCCCCTCGAGCTCTTTCTTGCAAAGAATGAAGCCGCTCCGCGGTCCACGCAGCGTCTTGTGCGTCGTCGAGGTTACGACATGCGCCAGAGGCACCGGACTGGGATGGACGCCGGCGGCGACCAGTCCAGAGAAGTGAGCCATATCAACGAGGAAACGGGCGCCCACTTCGTCGGCAACCTCGCGGAATCTGGCAAAGTCCAGTATCCGGGGGTAAGCACTCCAGCCGGCAACGATGATTTTGGGTTTATGCTCGCGCGCCAGGCGGGCCATTTCGTCGTAGTCAACGGTTTCGGTGTCGCGCCGCACGCCATAGCTGACGAAGCGGAAGTATTTGCCCGAAAAATTGACGGGTGAGCCATGGGTGAGGTGGCCACCGTGGGGCAGCGCCATGCCCAGGAGTGTGTCGCCAAACTCTGCCATCGCGACGTAGGCGGAGAAATTCGCTGTCGCGCCCGAATGAGACTGGACGTTAGCGGCCTCGGCGCCGAACAGTTTCTTGGCGCGGTCAATAGCCAACTGCTCGACAATATCCACATTGGCGCAACCGCCGTAGTAGCGCTTGCCGGGCAATCCCTCGGCATACTTGTTGGTCATCAGACAGCCCTGGGCTTCGAGGACGGCGGCGCTGGCAAAGTTTTCCGAGGCGATCATCTCGAGCGAGTTCATCTGGCGATCATACTCCAGTTCGATCGCCCGTGCCACTTCGGGGTCCGCCTGACGCACATGATCAATTTGGAGGAAGTCCACATTCACCTCCACTGAAGTTCCCGGTTTCAAAGTTGAAAGTTCCAGGTTTCAAATCCGTTCGAGATTGCGAATCTTGTTGATGCGAGCCTGATGTCGGCCTCCCTCGAATTCGGTCGTCAGGAAAATATCCACGATAGACAGATTGGTTGCGGGGTACTGGCTGGTGCTGCGCAAAGCCAGAACGTTGGCATCGTTATGCGAACGTGCCATTCTCGCCCCGTATTCGTCGGTGCACACGGCGGCACGGATGCCGGTGATTTTGTTGGCGGCGATTCCCATACCGATTCCAGTTCCACAGATCAAAATGGCGCGGTCGGCCTTTTTCGCGGCCACCGCTCCCGCAGCCTTGGCCGCATAGTCGGGGTAGTCCACCGAGACCTCGGAGTCGGAGCCGAAGTCTACGACCTCGTGGCCGAGTTTCTTGAGGTGCTCGATGATCTGTCGGCGCATAACGGCGCCCCGGTGGTCGGTGGCGAATGCGATTTTCATGACCTCACCGCCTCACTTTGTAGTGGCCCGCCGTCCCTTGTCCGAAGCGACCGGCGATAGGCCCGCAGCCCGACCCGATGGCTTGCGCCCTCGCGATGGGTGGGGCGTTGAACCGGCCGGCTCGGCGACTCCACTTCGGCCAGCTCGCCGTGTTGCCGCAATCGAGAGCGGGACGACAGCACGACGTGTTCCAGTCCCGGCAGCCCTCGCGGCTTTGCCGTGCTTGCCGGTGACAAACCCGACCTCCACCAACCGATCACAGGCCTGCTTGATCTGGCGAAAACACTTCTTGTACACCTCGAGCGTGCATCCCATGGGGTCGGGAATCGGTCTGTTTTTCGGGTCGGTCTGTGTATATTCCTTGAGCAGATGCGTTTTGCCGCGGGATGCCGGGGACATGCGAAGTGCCATTTGGACATGAAAGGGTGTCATGCCCAGAACAAGATCGGCCCGCCGCAGAGCCTCTTCCGTCAATGGCTGACTGCGGTGCTTATCCAGGGAGATGCCATACGGCTCGAGCATCAGTTTCGACTCATCGGTTGCGAGCAGACCCGGGATGGTCATCACACCCGCCGAACGCACCTCGATGTTCTTGATCTTGCGCTCCTCGAGAAGCTTCTTGAAATAGGCGGCCGCCATGGGAGAGCGGCAGGTGTTGCCTGTCGAGAGAAAAAGAAGAACCTTTCGCGCCTGGGACTCGCGAATCTTGCGAGTCAGAACACCACGGAGTGGCCTCGCAGCCAACGACGCCGCCCGCGAACTGGAGCCCTGCGCGGGATTCGCCCCCGACTTTTTCTCGGCGTCCTCTTTACCGTTACTCTGCTGTGGCACGGTCCTTTCCTCGCGAAGAGTCAATGCCTAGTTTGCTGGTCTGGGATCGTCAAGACGAAATCGGTTTGTCCGAATGGACGATCAACTATCTTCCAAATCCCTTGTGCCGTTGCTCGTCAGCTCCTCATGCAGCGAAGCCGCTCCGTCGCAGCATGTAGAGTCCCAAAACCAGAAAGACGACCAGCGGTCCCAACGATCCCATGAGCGGGGGAACCGCGGCGATATGCCCGAGCGTTTGCCCCAGAGCGGCCAGCGCATAAAAGACCATGGTGAGGAAAATCCCCACGCCGAAGGACAACGGCAAACTGACAATATGTGCCTTGAAAGCGAGGGCAAAGGCGATCATCGCCAGAATCACCGTCGCGAACGGGAACGTCATCTTCAGATACCAGTCAGTGACATAAACTGAAACGTTCTCGCCCCGCAATTTGAGTGTCCGGATGTAGCGCGAAAGTTCTACAAGATTCATCTGATCCGGTTCCTTGCGGCTGCTCAGATACTGGTCAAGATCCGCCTCAAGCGGCCGCTCCAGCGGCGCGGTGTGGACCGTCATGCTGGTCGGGCGCCCTTGCTCGTCGTAGAAATGCTCGATGGCGTCCTCGAATCGCCACAGGTCCTGGTTCGGGCCAACGTTTTGTTGCACTAGCTGTGCCATCCGCGCTCGCAAGCTATAACGCCAGATCATGGGATTGTCGCTTTGCTCGAAAATCAAAACATTCCACATGCGGTTGCGGTCGTCGAATTCTTCCATCATGAAGAACGTATTGCCCACCCCCTTGTCGAAGATGTCGCGACGTCGTTTCAGAGACAGCTCGCTTTCGCCATTGATGAAGACATCTTCATAGTAGCCGGCGCGTTCCTGACAGTAGGGGATGAACGTCTCGTTCAGGGCGAGAGTGCCAACGGCTATAGCCAGCGACGACAACAGGATCGGGGCCGCAGAACGATAGGGACTTTGTCCGCCGGTCGTGATGGCCAGCATCTCGCGGTTGAGCGCCAATGTGCCTATCGAGAAGATCACCGCCAGCATTGTTGCCAAGGGCACGACCTCGATCAGACGAAACGGCATCGTAAAGAAGAAGTACTTGGTCGCGATCCACAGGGGTACCTTGTTTTCAATGAGATTGTCGAATTCCTCGAAAATCCGGGCAATCAATAGCAAGACGGCGCAAGCAGCGACAACTCCGGCCAGCGTTGCAAGAAACTCGCGGCACGAGTAACGATCAAAAATCTTCAGCCCAACGTTCATTGAAGACGAAGAGGTAAAATAAGCTCCATCAATCTTTTATGGGGTCCAGTTCGCCCATAGAGACCCACCTTGAAGTAGAGAACCTATGGACTCGCACGGCCTTTTGCAAGCCAAATCTCGGCTCTCCGCAACTGGCCCGGTTCAGCAAGATCCCGACGCCCAACATTGACCGCCTGGCCCGTGAAGGCATGCGCTTCTTGTCCGCCCATTCCCCGTCCGCCGTGTGCTCGGCGCCCACCCGCTACGGCTTGCTGACGGGCCGCTACAACTGGCGCACACGCCTCCAGGGCGGTGTTCTCAGGCCCTTTGATCCGCCACTGATCGCGCCCGGGCGACTGACCGTCGCCGGTCTGCTCAAGAAACAGGGCTATCACACGGCCTGTTTCGGCAAGTGGCACCTGGGCTGGGAGTGGCCGCGGCGCGACGGGAAAGAGGTTTTCGACCAGCCTATTGCCGGCGGACCCACGACGCGCGGATTCGACACCTATTTCGGTGTGGATGTGCCCAACTACCCCCCGTTCACGTTCATCGAAAACGACCGGGTAACGGTTCACCCGACCGCGATGTTTGACGGTGGACCGAAAGAACTGCACGTAAATTACAAAGGGCCAATGGCGCCTGGTTGGAAGTTCGACCGCATTCTGCCCACGCTGGTGGAAAAGGCCGTGAACTACATCGGAGAGCGCGCCAGGGAAAAGCAGCCTTTCTTCCTGTATTTCCCTTTAACCACGCCGCATGAACCGCTTGCGCCGTCGGAACAATTCAGGGGCAAGAGTGGTATCAGCGTGGTGGGCGATTTGATCATGGAATCGGACTGGGCGCTAGGGCAGGTGATGGAGGCTTTGAACCGGCATAATCTGGCCGACAACACCTTGATCATTTTCACGGCGGACAACGGACATTGTTCCTATACCGGATTGCAACCATTTCAGAAGGCAGGACATCGCGTCAGCGGTCCGTTCCGCGGCTTTAAGGCCGATGCCTGGGATGGCGGGCACCACGAGCCGTTCGTGGTCCGGTGGCCGGGTGTCGTCAAGCCTGGCAGTCAGTGCGCACAACTGGTGTGTCTGACAGATATCATGGCCACGTGCGCCGAGATTGCCGGGGCTCAACTGCCGGCCAATGCCGGCGAAGACAGTGTCAGTATCCTTCCGCTGTTGAAGGGCTCTGACCAGCCTGTTCGCGAAGCGGTAGTGTGTCATTCGGCCAAAGGCCTGTTTGCGACACAACGGGGCGACTGGAAGCTGATTGTTGGTCAGGGTTCCGGCGGTTATTCAAACGCCGATACAGGCCGGGAACCGGGACAACTCTACAACATGGCCGCCAGCGACGACGAGACCTGTCGCTGCGGAAAATGCCATTCTGACACAGTCGGCGCCGCAAGAAGCCCTGGTGCGGGGTGGCGTCATCGACGCGCGCTTTAGTCAACCTTTTCACGCCGTGCTTGAAGGATTGAGGGGCGGTGGTCTCCAGATTTCGTCGGGCGCTGGCAGTTCTCCGACAAGTGTTTTCCACTGCCTGATCGCGAGAGGGATTGGGACAGAACTTGTCGTTGGTAGAATCAGGCCTCCCGCGCTTGGGCCGTTGCTCTCTCGCCCCGCACCCCGTGCTTTTGGGCGGGCTTGACCTTCTCGCACCGAATCGGCCGGCCAACCACCTCGGCGCCCACGGATCGCGGTGCCTGCCCCACCGCCGGCCGCGTGGCTAGCCTGATCAATCCTACCCAGACAGCGACCTACCCATCCCGAATCGTGCTCGCCGATGTGGCAATTCTGTCAGGATGACATTTTCAGTAGAGACACCCGTCGCAGTGGCATTCCGCGAGGCGGTGAAATGATTCCCTGAACTCATCGTTCCGACTTCTTTCCTTCGTCACTTTTTGTCCATGCACAGCAGGCGACCGTCTTGGGTTGCGATGAACAACTTGCCGCCGGCAGCGCTCATACCATCGAAGATCGGCGGGCTATCCAAGTTGTATTCAGCCAGCTTCTTCCCGTCGTCGGTCGCGACAACCCACAGCAACGCGCCCTTCTTGCCGCGCCAGGCCTCATCCTGCGCCTGGAGCTGCCGATTGATCTCGTCCTCGGCCCCCGGGAGAAAGCCCAACATCTTCGTTTCATCCGCGACATCCGGAGGCCCGGCGACAAACAGATTTCTCCCGGCCAGAGCCATCGCGTTCACCAAGAGCGGAGGGGAGGGAATTTGCCAATAGACTTTGAACGCCCCAGCGATATTTTCATCTCCCCCTGTGCCAGCTTTCTTTGGCCTCTCATCGCCCGCTGCGCCGGCTTTCTTCGGCCCCTCGCCTGCCTGCACGCCAGGTTTCTTCTGCCGCTTGCCTGCCTTTTTGCCCGTGTCTGCCGGCGCGGCTTCCGCCTTCTTGACTGGCTTCTCCGGCACAGATTCCACTTTGATGTTCCTGTCAGCCGCATAAAGCCGATACATGGGGGTTGGAAGCAACGTGTTCCCCAGGTTGTCCGCGCGGAAACCATAGGCCCGTGATTCATCCAGCGCCATGATGCGCCCACATGGCACCGCTCTTTGCGCCTGCGAATATTCCGCCCAGCCCTCCCCGCAATTCTCGCCATAGATCCAATAGGTTCTGTGGAACCACACGTCATCCAGGAAACTGGTCGGACAGAACAAATGGTTGTTCTCGCCGGACATCTCCGCCGACCGGGCCGACACCGGCTCTGGCCCCGCGCGTTTGCCCTCCAGATCGAACTTCCTCGTCATCATGTAGATATACTTGCCGTCGCAGGACAGAAGGTCCGGATTCGCCACCGGCATGGATTTCCGCACGATCAGCGTCTGCAAATTCTTGCCTGTCTGCGGATCCACCTCGTCCAGCACCGTCTCGTCGAGCTTCTTGCCGGTTGCCACATCCAGTCGCACCAGGCGCATCCCGCCGTCAAAGAACATGTTGCGGCCCGCAAGAGCATAAACCGTGTTGCCCTGCACCAGCACGCTGCCGTTGACCGGCCATACCGATTCCGGCTGCTGATAGGAGACGATCTGACGATCGTCGGGCGCAACAAGGTATCGCCATGCCAATCGGCCATCGTCGGCGCGCAGACAGTAAACCCAGCCGTCCGCGCAGCCGAACACGACGCGGCCCTGATCTATCGTGGGTGGTGAATCAATCCTGCCGCCCGTGATGTATGTCCACAGCGCCTTGCCCGTGCCGGCATCGAATGCATGTAGCGCATGGGTGTCCACGGAAGCGACATAGACTTTGCCGTTCGCTATCACGGGCTGCGTGATCTTGCCGCCCAGACGGACATCCCATGATTTTTTCAAATCAGTCGGAACCGATGACGGAGAAAATCCGCTGCGCGCGGTATCGCGCCGATACATCGGCCAGTCGTCGGCGCCGACCACGCCACCACCCGGTTTGTCCGAATAGGCAGGTCCTTTCTCCAGCCGCTTGTCATTCGGCATCTGTCTTGGGGCTTCCGGCTGCGCTCCCGCCGGAGCCAGAGCGCAAAGATGGTCCAACTTGGACATATAAAAGCACGCACACGAATCGGGCGGCTTGTAGAGTAACCCGTTGCACGGCATCATTCCATAGATGCAACTTCCGCGAATGTAGTCATGAATGTCCACCTTGCTGCCGCCCACCTCATAGAATTCCGTTCCCATCCCGGCCAACATGATATAGCGCTCCGTCGCTCGTCCGGGATAGCACCGGGGATGCATGGGGAAGCCCGGGAGATTTTCGGCTACGAAATCTTTGGCCGTCTCGCCCGTGCGAAGATCCAGGGCGACGAAATGAGTTCCCTGTTCCTGTGGTCTTCCGGTTTCCGCCGACCAGATCAGTCCATTGACGACAAAGAGATCGCTCGGGCAGTGGTGGCCCGTCGGGGGAATCTTGCCTTCCCACAAGAGCTTGCCATTATCGGCAGAAAATCCGGCGACCTGTGTGCCGTGGCAGAGAACAAGAATGCCATCGGACAAGATCACTCGCGGCGCCGCCCCTGTCGCAGGTTTGATCGTAAGGCGCGGCGGCTGTTCCGAAGCCCAGGCCGGTTTGCCCGTCTTGCGATCGAGCGAGACCATCTTGTCGCCGTCAAAGAAGAAGACGTTTTTCTCTCCCACGGTCAGTGTGAGCGGAGCGACTTTGGCGACATGCCTCCACAGAATCTTTCCGGACTCCGCTTCCACGGCCACGACGCTGCGCTCCGGTCTCTCGACGGACCATCCCCAAGTGGTATTGGCATACTGGATCTCACTGTAGGTCGAAGTCTTGGCTCTGTAGTTCACGGGTTGTCTGTTGGGGTCCACGACGAGGAAGAGCACGCCATCGGAAAACGCGATTTCCTCCGTGGTCTTTGTTCCGTCATACGTCCGGACGACCTCGCCGGTTACGGCATTGATTGCTGATACCGGTTCGAGAAAACCAAGCGTAACGAAGATACGATCGCCGACCGCCACCAGGCGGCGCGGCAGATAGCCGGGGCCGCTCTTCAAGGGCCAGTTGCTCGGTTGCCAGTCTTTCAGAGGCCGCTTCCAAAGGATCGTTCCGTTGAATGCGTCGCGAGCGACGAGTGTCCATTTGGCGGGCAGGAAGATGTGCGCGCGCAGTCCTTCATCTATGATGTAGAACATCCTGCCTCCCGACGAGACCATGGCATGCATGCTGGACATGAAATCGTGGTTGCGCAGCCACTTCGGATCGCCCACCCATTGAATCCGGCGGGGCGGTCCGACCAGTTTGTCTTTGCTCACCATGGTTCCCTGCGGGTCGTGTTGATAGTGGGTCCACGCATCCATGCCTTGCGGCCAGGGCTTGGTTTCGGTTCTCCATTTGTCTCCCTCTTTGATACACAGCGTTCCTTTCGGACACAGAACCCGCATCATTTCTTCCCTGGGCACAGAATAGGGATCGTCCACCACCAGGAGGTTGACCATGTTGTCAATGAACGGGAGATTCCTGCCGTCAAATTCTCTGGCCGTAATTTTTCCGTAAAGTCCGCGGTCGCTGATTTGTCGGCGCGCCGCCTGCACCTTCTCTGCGGACGTGTCCAGCCCCTGAACGATGAAACTGTCGCCGGCGCGCAATGCAACGGTGCGCTTCCCATCGCCACAACCGAGGTGGACGATGAACCCACCCGTTACGCCGCGGGCCGACAAGACCTGCGGAACCTTGTCCGCCGATCTTGCTCGAAACAGCGCGGTGCAGGCAATCGCGCCGGCAAGCGCTGCTGCAACCACCGTCGCGTTTAGGATACGATTCCCGGAGCGGTTCAGACGATTCTTCATGGCTTTTCCCCTTTCTTTGGTGAACGTTGGTGGAACTGCACATCCTGCGGCAAGGCGCGCGAGTCCGGCTGGCCGCGCTTGCGAAACTCAACCCAGATCCCATAGTTGATGCCGCTGTTGCCGGGGTCTTTGGGAATGCGAATCCGAGAGTCGGGAATGCCGGCTTTCTCCATCGCTCGGCGCAACTCGGCTTCTGTTTGCTTCAGATCGTATTTGGGAAAAGAACCGGAACTTTCCTGGGCAGCGCGGATTTGTTTCGCCACGTCGGGAGAAAGATTGGACGAAAAACCGCGTCCCACGAACGCCACTGCCCCCGGTTTGAGCACACGGTGGATTTCCGAGAACGCGCGAGTTTTGTCTTCCCAGAACTGGAACGAACCGCGCGACACAACGATCTCGGCGTAGTTGTCCCGAAACGGAAGCGCCTGGGCATCGGCGAAGATTGCGCTGACGCGATGTCCCACACCTGCCGCCTGCGCCGCGGCAAAAAAGTGGGGAAAGAAATGGGGGTTGATGTCGGCATTGACCCAATGCAGCCGGGTGAAATGGCACAACTCGATGGCCAGGCTTCCCGGCCCGCCGCCGAGGTCAATTCCAATTCCGGTTTTTTCGGCCAGATCGAAATCCTCGACAATTTGCCTGGCCAATGGCGCATAGACCGGAGCGAGCGTCTTCTGGCCGGTTCTGATCATTTTGAGAACATCCCGCTCGGAGTATTTTTCCTCCGACGGGAACAACAGGGGCTCACCCGCTGTGAGCGGTGTGATTATGGACAGCCCCAGAAGGATCAGACCGACACGCACAGGACGCTGCATCGTCCCAGCCTCCAAAGCAAAATCCGCTCCGAAGCGAACGAAATTTGTTCCTTATCACTCGTCAATGGTAAAACTTCCGCAGCCGCAACGACTCGGCACACGGGGTGAGGATGGGTCGAGGCGACAGCAGAGTCAAGAGCATTCTTTGAGCAAGAAAGCTGTTGCGTCTTGAGACTGTCGGGCATATCATCTGAATTGTGCGTGTGGAGCGAAGAGGGGGTGTTTTGGTGATTTTAGAGAATTCCGCCGTGGGAGTTCCCGCCTTTCGGAAACCTGTCTTAGCCATCTCGATCATCGGGTTCTTCTTTCTGGCCGAGGCGCTGCCGGCCTGCTCGATTCCCGTGTTTCGCTATGCCCTGGAGCAATGGCAGGCCGACCCCTATGGGGTGATTGTCTTTCACCGCGGGGCGCTGTCGGAAGAGGATCAGGCGGTGTTGGACGCGCTCCGCGAGAGGGCGCGCGACCCGGAGAATCCCGCCAACCTCGCGATTCAGATGGTGGATCTCGCAGGGCAGCTTCCGAAGGGCGCGCAGGCGTTCTGGGAAAAATACGGCGGGACCGAGCTTCCCTGGGTCGTGGTGCGCTATCCCTTGATGGCCGCGAGTCAAGAGGTGGTGTGGCGTGGTCGCCTGAGCCAGTCAGCCGCCGACAGTCTGGTGGATTCGCCCAAACGGCAGGAGATCGCCCAGCGGATTCTCGCGGGGGACTCGGTGGTGTGGGTGTTGCTGGAAAACGGTGACAAGACCAAAGATCAGGCGGCTTTCAGCTCGCTTACGGCCCAACTGGAGCGATTGGAGAAGGCCATCGAGTTGCCTCTCACCGAGGACAACCTGCAAGGCCCGGGCGGCGTCGCGACGCTCGACTCGGACCTCGAATCCACACTATCCTTGCGACTGTCGTTTCCGGTGGTGCGGATGGCGCGCCGCGACCCGGCCGAGCAAATGTTCGTCAACATGCTCCTGAAGAGCGAGCCGGATCTGATGGAATACGCGGGAGAGCCTATGGCGTTTCCCGTATTCGGGCGGGGCCGCGCACTTTGCGCGCTGGTCGGCAAGGGGATCAACGCAGAGACCATCGAAGATGTCTGCATGTTTCTCACAGGCCCCTGTTCCTGCCAGGTCAAGGCCTACAATCCGGGAACGGACCTTTTGATGGCGGTCAACTGGGATAGCGTGCTGAGCGGTTGGCGGCCCGCGGGAGGGACATTGTTGCCGCTGACAGGAGTGTTGCCTCTCTCGACGACGGGCGCTTCGAGCGAACCCGCTGCTGTGGCGGCAATCAACCCCAACGTCGCAAACACGGATCGGGGAAATAGCGGCAAACTCCTGCGGAACGCTCTGGTGGCGATCTCCGTGCTCTTGGCTCTCGTCATCGCCGGCACGGTCACGGTGAAATTTTTTTTGACCGCTGAGGGCGCCCGGAGTGCGGGAAAACGATAGTGGTCTGTCAGAGGCTGCTGTCAGATGCGATTTGATGAAAATCCATTCGCCCTCCCGTCATTGCGAGGAGCCGTTCTCTGGCGACAAAGCAATCCCGGCCAGGGATGGGGGAGGGAAGAGAGATTGCTTCGTCGGCAAAAAGCGCATCCTCGCAATGAGAGGGAGAAAGCTATTTCATCAAATTCAACTTGATGGACCGCGAGCGGCTTTGGAGGAAAAAGCATGACGGTTTGGCGGTTGGCGGTGAAAGAGATTCTTCACCGCAAGCTGAATTTCGCCCTGGGTTTGGCGTCCATCGTGGTCGCCATCGGGACGCTGGTGGGCGCCCTGACGCTGCTGAAGCTCCACGATGCGCGCACGCGACAGATCCTGGAACGGAAAGAGGCGGAAACGAAGGCCCGAATGGCCGCGCTCGAGGACGAGATGCGAAAGGCCATGCTGAATCTCGGCTTCAACATCGTGATCCTGCCCAAGGCCCAGAACCTCTCCGACTGGTACGCCGAAGATTACGCGGCGAAATACATGCCCGAGGAATACGTGCGGAAACTGGCGGGATCGAACCTCATCACGGTGCAGCATCTCCTGCCCAGCTTGCAGCAGAAAATCAAATGGCCCGAACAGAAACGGAGCATCATCCTGGTCGGCACGCGCGGCGAAGTGCCCCACCTGGGGGCCAATCCGAGACAGCCGATGGTCCAGCCGGTGCCGCCGGGGACGATTGTGTTGGGCTACGAGCTGCATCAGGACCTGGGGCTGAAAGTGGGCGACAAGGTCCGTCTGCTGGGCAGGGAATTCACCGTTCACCGATGCCACGACAAGCGCGGCACCAAGGACGACATCACCGCCTGGATCAGTCTGCAGGAAGCGCAGGATCTTCTGGACAAGAAGGGACTGATCAATGCCATTCTGGCGCTGGAATGCCAGTGCGCCTGGGCTGATCTTCCGAAAGTGCGCGCCGAGATCACCGACATCCTTCCCGACACACAGGTGATCGAACGGGCGTCGGAAGCGCTGGCCCGCGCTGAAGCGCGGGTCAAAGTCGCCCAGGAAGCAGTGGCCTCGGTCGAGCAGGAGAAACAGAGCCGTCTGCGGCTTCGGGCGGAGCGCGAGCAATTCGCCGCGATTCTTGTCCCGCTGGTGATGGTCGCCTGCGCCCTGTGGATCGGGCTTCTCGCCTTTGGCAACGTGCGGGAGCGCCGGATGGAGATCGGCATCCTGCGGGCGCTGGGGCTTCGCTCAAAACAAATCCTGCTGCTCTTCCTGTCGAAGGCGGTAGTGATGGGTGGTTTGGGGGGCGCGCTGGGGTTTGCTGTCGGATACCTTGCCGGAGAGCGCCTGGGAATGAGTCTGGAACATCTCGGCGCCGGTGCGACCGCGCCACAGGCCCTGTTCGATTGGAAGGTCTTTCTGTTGGCGCTGGCGCTGGCACCGCTTCTGGCGGCGATCGCCAGTTGGATTCCGGCGGTCCTGGCGGCGCAGCAGGATCCCGCCGTGATCCTGCGCGAGGAGTGAGCCGCGGTGATTGCGATCGAGAATCTGGCGAAGCGTTTCACGGGACCCGCGGGACTCGTGCGGGCGTTGGATGGCATTTCATTCACGGTTGAGGCGGGCGAATTCGTCGCGGTGCAAGGGCCGAGCGGATGCGGCAAGACCACGCTGCTTCTGGTGGCCGGCGCGCTTCTCCATCCGTCCGAAGGGCAAGTCCGGCTGGACGGCCAGAATCCCTATTCCCTGTCGCCGGACGAACGCTCGCGTTTTCGCGCCGAAACCATTGGCTTCGTGTTCCAGCAGTTTCACCTGGTGCCCTACCTGAGCGTGCGGGACAACGTGCTCGCGCCGCAGTTGGCCAAGCCGCAACCCGACGCGCGGGAACGCGCGAACGAACTCCTCCGCCGCTTCCAGCTGACGGATCGGGCGGACCACACGCCCGATGCGCTTAGCACGGGCGAGCGTCAGCGAACCGCGCTGGCGCGCGCGTTTCTCAACCGGCCCAAGGTCCTTTTGGCCGACGAACCGACAGGGAACCTCGATGAACAAAACGGCGAGATCGTGTTGCGCTGCCTGGCTGACTTTGCCGGTGACGGCGGCGCCGTTCTTTTTGTCACGCATGATGTTCGCGCCACACAATATGCTCATCGAACCGTTCGGATGGAAAACGGAAAGATTTTGGAGAAGTAAGGAGGACTTCGCCATGACATGCGCAAGCAAGCCCTCCTACCGACGTTCGGCTTTCACGCTGATCGAACTGCTCATCGTGGTAGCGATCATTGCCATCCTGGCCGCCATCGCGCTTCCCAATTTCCTCGAAGCGCAGACACGATCGAAGGTCGCGCGGGTCAAGGCCGACTACCGCGCACTCGCCACCGCCATCGAGTCCTACATGGTTGACTGGAACAGCTATCCGTGGCGGAACGTCACCGGCATGTATTCCAGCCAATACAACGAAATTGGCTATCGGCTGGCCGACCTCACCACCCCCATCGCTTACATCACCAGCGTTGACTTCCGCGATCCCTTCGTCGAACAGGGGACACGCGGCAACTACACCGACAACTTGATTCGCTTTCAATATAACTATCGAAACTACCAGTACTTCAGCGTCGTGGGGCTTCCTCCCGACACCGCCGTCTGGGTGCTCAACAGCCTGGGGCCCGATCGGGTGAAGAACCAGGGACTGAGCGTCGAGCTGTGGGCGCGCGGGCTGGAGAATCCCACGGCGCCCGCTCCCACGGTGATTTACGATCCCACGAACGGCACCGTCAGCGCGGGCGACATTCCACGCACAGGCGGCCAGACCGCCTACCGCAATCCCACGTGACGCGGCGGCGAAACGCCGTTCGCCGCGTTTGCGCGATGGGACAATCGTCAGGAGAAAGAGGATCGCTGTAATGAGAAAAGAGTCGTTTTCCCGGTTCCAACTGTTTGTTGGCCGCAGCGGGATTTTTCCTCGCTGGCTCGCTGTCCCTGTCGTCCTCGCCGCGTTGCTGCTCTGGACGACGGCATGCTTCGAGGAAACGGCGAAGGAGATTTTGGACGCCGCAGGGATCAAGGGTGGCTTGATCGTTCACCTCGGCTGCGGCGACGGAAAATTGACGGCGGCCCTGCGGGCCAACGACAGCTACATGGTTCACGGCCTGGATGCCGACGCAAAAAACGTCGAGGCGGCGCGCAAGCATATTCAGTCGCTCGGCCTCTACGGCAAGGTGTCGGTCGAGCAATGGACGGACAAACGGCTGCCCTACGCCGACAACCTGGTGAACCTTCTTGTCTCAGAGAATCTCGGCGGCATCCCGATGGACGAAGTGATGCGCGTCTTGGCGCCGCTGGGCGCGGCATACATCAAGAGCGAAGATGGCGCATGGACAAAGACCGTCAAGCCGTGGCCGAAGGAAATTGACGAGTGGACGCACCACTTGCACGACGCCGGCGACAACGCCGTGGCGATGGACAAGGTCGCCGGCCCGCCGAAGCATTTCCAATGGTCTGCCGGTCCGCTTTGGGCGCGCAGTCACGGCTGGACGCCCAGCGTCAGCGCGATGGTCTCCGCCCGCGGCCGACTGTTCTCCATCTGCGACGAAACGCTGACGGGCGTGGATGGCACGGTCCCCGACAATTGGGTTTTGGTGGCGCGGGACGCCTTTAGCGGCGTGCTGCTGTGGAAACGCCCGATCCCGATCTGGGGCTCGAAGTTCTTCAGCGGAACGGCCGGCAATCAAGGCGTCGGGCGATTCACCATGCCTCCCCACATCGGCAAACGGCTGGTGGCCGTGGGGGACACGGTCTATGTGACGCTCGGGACCACCACGCCCGTGACGGCCCTTGATGCGCAAACCGGCGCAGTGCGGCGGGTTTATTCCGAGACCGCAAACGCCGACGAGATTCTCTGTGTGGATGGCCGATTGATTGTCTCGTTGAACCCCCCGGGCGGCCTGGAGGCGGGGCCGGCTGGGAAACACGTTTGCGCCATTGATCCGGCGACCGGCCGGCTCTTGTGGAAGAAGGGACCGTTCACGGGCGTGCGCGCCACCCGGCAGCAGGACCCGTTCGGTCGCCTGGAGCTGGCCGCCGGCGACGGACAGGTCTTCCTGTTGACCGAGACGGCAATGGAGAGCTTGGAAGCAAGTTCCGGAGAGACTGTTTGGCGGATTGATCGCCCCGCCCTGCCCGAGAGCGCCGTGCGCGACATTTACCCCAGCTTCGGCGTGTACGAGTACCGGCTGACGGTGATGGTTTACCACGACGGTGTCGTGCTCCTGGCCCAGCCCGAGCCCCGCGCGGTGCACACCTACCACACCGTGCCGGGAACCCTCTACGCCTTCGACGCCAAGACCGGTCGCCCGATGTGGAACCGGCACTATGGCGGCTGGGGCCATGACACGCAGCCGGACGTATTCGTCGTCAACGGCACGGTGTGGGTCCACGAGGACGCCAAGGCCGAGTTTCCCTCGACGGGCAGGAGCGTGAACCCACTGAACATGGACCAGATTGACTACGCAATTCAAGGTCTCGATCTTCGAACCGGCGAGCTCCGGAAACGGTTCTCGACCCGGGAGATATTCGAGATCGAACACCATCACCGCTGCTACCGCAATAAGATCACCGAACAGTTCCTGATGTCCTCTCGCCGGGGCGTGGAGTTCGTTGACCTGTCCTCCGGGGAAAACTATCTCAATCACTGGGTGCGCAGCGGCTGCCTCCTGGGGAACCTGCCCTGCAATGGCCTGCTGTATGTCGCGCCCCATCCCTGTTGGTGCTACATCGAGGCGAAGCTGACCGGCTTTCTCGCGTTGGCACCCGCCGGACCGTCGGAATCTGAACCCTCCGGCGCGCCGGAACCTTCGGAGAACAAACTCCAACGAGGCCCTGCCTACGGCGCTCGAAACAATCCGCAATCCGCAATCGGCAATCCGCAATCCGACGACTGGCCCACCTACCGCCACGATGCCCGGCGCAGCGGGGCAACCGACACGGACGTCAGCGCGGAGCTGAGGCCTGTTTGGGAAGCTAGGGTCGGCGCGCGGCTCAGCGGCGTTGTCGTTGCCGACGGCAAGGTTTTCGTGGCCGACGTGGACAACCACACGATGCACGCGCTGAACGCCCAAAACGGCAAGAGCGCCTGGAGCCACACCGCCGGCGCGCGGGTGGATTCCCCGCCCACCGTCCACAACGGCCTGGCCATCTTCGGCTCGGCCGACGGGCGGGTTTACTGCCTGCGGGCTTCCGACGGCGCCCCGGTCTGGCGGTTTGAGGCGGCCCCACGGGAGCGACGCGTGGCCGCGTTTGATCAGCTCGAATCGCCCTGGCCTGTGCCCGGCAGCGTGCTGGTGCACGAGGGCAAAGTCTGGTTTGCGGCCGGGCGGTCGTCATACCTGGACGGCGGCATTCACCTCTACGCCCTCGATCCGCAGACGGGTCGGGTGGCCAGAGAGAAGACAATCTACAGCCCTGACCCAGACACGGGGAAAATGATCAAAGAGGGCCCCGATAAAATCCCCGGGCTTCTGAACGACATCCCGGCCACCGACGGCACGAGCGTGTTTATCCGACAGATGAATGTCTTGTCACCCGATGCGCCCGAAGGACGGCACCTATACACCACGGCCGGCTTCCTCGACTCAAGCTGGTTCAACCGGACGTTCTGGCAGGTCGGGGGCGCTGCAACAACCGGCCTCATGGTCCTGGGCAAGGACGTGGCTTATGGTGTGGAAATCTACCCGTCGCGCAGCCGCGAAACCGTTTTCAAGCCCGGCGCGGAGGGCTACCGCCTGTCGTGCTTTCCGCTATCGGAGTCCGCGGCCAAACCGGCGGCCAGCCAGGCAAAACGCAGCGCGAAAGCCGCTCGCAATCCCAACGTGATCTGGGAGCAACGGGTTCCCATTCGCATCACCGCCATGGTGCGCGCGGGAGATACGCTGTTCGTCGCCGGCTCGCCCGATGTGGTGGATCCCGGAGATCCCTACGGCGCCTGGGAAGGACGAAAGGGCGGCGTATTGGCCGCCTTCTCCACGACCGACGGCAGACATCTCTCTGAGCGCAAACTGAACGCGCCGCCGACGTGGGACGGCATGGCCGCCGCGCAAGGACGGCTCTATGTGGCATGTATGAATGGACAACTGCTATGCCTGGGCAAATCAAAATAGATGATAAAGGAGAAACCCTCATGCGTCGGTTGATGAACACAATGCGCGTTGCAGGCTTTGTCGTTTGTGCCGCCGCGGCCCTCGCGGCAGCGGACAACCAAGCCACCCAGATCATTCGGGCTGCCGGCGTCAACGGTGGACTCGTGGTTCACCTCGGCTGCGGCGACGGAAAACTGACGGCCGCGCTGCGAGCCAACGACATCTACATGGTTCACGGCCTGGATGCCGATGCGAAGAATGTCGAGGAGGCGCGCAAGCACATTCAGTCGCTCGGCCTCTACGGCAAGGTGTCGGTGGAGCAATGGACGGACAAGCGGCTGCCCTACGCCGACAACCTGGTGAACCTTCTTGTCTCGGAGAACCTCGGCGGAGTTCCGATGACGGAGGTCATGCGGGTCCTGGCGCCGCTAGGCGTGGCGTATGTCAAAACAGGCGGGAAGTGGGAAAAAACAGTGAAACCGCGTCCGAAGGAGATTGACGAGTGGACGCACTTCCTCCACGACGCGGGCAACAACGCCGTGGCCCATGACACGGTCGTGGGTCCGCCTCGGTCGCTGCAATGGATGGCCGGGCCCCTGTGGCTGCGAAGCCACGAGACCCCCTCGGGGTTCGAGGCGATGGTTTGCGGCGGCGGGCGCGTGTTCTACTTTCTGGATGAGGGAATCATCGGCATCACGGACCAGCGGCTGCCGGAGCGCTGGGCGCTCTTGTGCCGCGATGCTTTCAACGGCAAGTTGCTCTGGAGGCGACCGACTGAGCCGTGGGGTTGGCCCCAGTGGGCGCCTGAGAAATTCCAGGACCAGGACTGGACGACGATCCGGGGAGGCCGAACCGTCGTGCCCGACGAAAACCAGCGCCGCCTGGTCGTTGACGGCGATCGGCTCTATGCCACGCTTGGCTATCGCGAGCCGCTGGCGATCCTCGATGCGGCCAGCGGCAAGACCCTGGCCACGGTGCCCGAGATCGCGCCCGTTCGACAGATCGCGGTGGCCGACGGCGTGGCGGTGGTCTATTCGCAGGCCGCCGATGCAAAGGCGCTCAAGCGAAGGGGCAAAGCCCCGGACGGATCCGCCAGCACCCTGACGGCGGTCAGCGGCTCCACGGGCGCGGTGCTGTGGCGGAAGAGCATCGCGTCGTTGTCCGGTCTGGCGCTGGTCATTGATCAGGGGCGCGTGGTGTACCAGGAGACGGAGACGCTCACGTGCCTGGACCTCCGGACCAGCGAGGAACTCTGGCAATCCGAGATTCAGGAAGCCGGGGCCCGGACGCTGGTCGCCGCCGCCGGCGTGGTGGTCATTCGCGGCCAGAAGACTTTGGAAGCGCACGACGGCGCCACCGGCGAATTGCTCTGGTTCAAGGACGGAATCCCGGTCGGTCGCATGAGCGGCGAGGACTTGTTTGTCATCAATGGCGTCGTCTGGCCGGGGGATCTCGCCGTGGATGCAAACCAGAATCCCGGCGGCAAGGGCGCCGACAAGCGCGCCGACAACGCTTTGGCCATCGGCTACGACCTGAGAACCGGCGAGGAACGAAAACGGATTTTCGTCCCCAACCTGATCAGCCCCGAGCACCATCACCGCTGCTACCGGAACAAGGCGACGGATCGCTACCTGATCACTTCGATGGAAGGCGCGGAGTTCCTCGATTTGCAGGGAACGAATCATGGGCAGAACAACTTCGTGCGAGGCGCGTGCAAGATGGGCATGGTACCCTGCAACGGAATGCTGTACTCGCCGCCCGACCAGTGTTTCTGCCAGCCCGGTGGAAAGCTGTTGGGTATGAAGGCCCTTGGCCCGGCCGGCGCGGAGTCTGTCAAGCCCGTGCCCGATGACCAGCGCATCGAGCGAGGGCCGGCCTATAGTGAAATCATCAATCCGCAATCCGCAATCCGCAATGAAAATGACTGGCCGACGTATCGGCATGACGCCGCCCGCCACGGCTCCACACGGGCAACCGTTCCGAGTGCGGTAAGCGACAGTTGGCGCGCCAAGCTGGGAGGACGTCTGACGGCACCCGTAGTTGTGGGTGATCGCGTCTATGTGGCGTCGAGCGACACGCACATGCTCCATGTGCGGGAACTGAGCACGGGCCGAGCGGTCTGGACCTTTGTGGCCGGAGGGCGGATTGACTCGCCGCCGACCGTGCACAAAGGTCTCGTGCTGCTTGGGAGCGCGGACGGATGGGTCTATTGCTTGCGGGCCGATGATGGAGCGCTGGTCTGGCGATTCCTGGCCGCTCCGTCTCATCGTCGGATTGTCTGCGACGATCGGATCGAGTCGGTCTGGCCGGTGCACGGCAGCGTGCTGGTGCGCGACGGAATCGCGTATGTCGCTGCCGGTCGCTCAACCTACCTGGACGGGGGCATTCGCCTCTATGGACTCGATCCGATGACGGGTAGGGTGCTTCACCGGACCACGCTTTCGGGGCCTTTCCCGGACGGCAAGGAGTTCCTCCGCGACGTTGCCTTTTATGTCCGGGGGGCCAACTGCGATGTGCTCGTCAGCGAGGGCAACGCGATCTATATGCGTCAGAAGCGGCTGACGCCGTCGCTCGAGGAGGAAAAACCCGAGGTCCTGTCGAGCAAGGGCGAGTCCGACGTTGGCATGCACGTGTTCTCCACCGCCAGTCTGCTCGACGGCTCCTGGTATAACCGGACCTTCTGGATGTATTCAAAGCGGTGGCCGGGTTTTCAACTTGCCAATCAATCACCCAAGAGTGGCCAACTGCTGGTTGCAGATGACCAGAAGACGTATGCCGTGAACCCTTTCTATCGTCGCAACCTCCACAGCCCGATGTTCTTTCCCGGCAAAGAGGGCTACCCGTTGTTTGCGGACAGGAACGAGAACGAGCCGCAGATCGTCGGAGACAAAGGGGCGCGCCCGCCGGTGCCCTGGTTGCCGCAATCGGAGTTTCTCTCGTCGAGAGGCGTGCGAAGCCTCGATAGCACGGCGTTTGGTTTGGACAAGGGGATCGGCTATACACGCGCGGAACCGCCCGTGTGGTGCGTGTGGCTGCCCGTGCGGATTCGGGCGATGGTCAAAGCCGGCGAGACGCTGTTTGTGGCCGGCCCGCCGGACGTGCTTGATGAAAAAGATCCGTATGCGGCCTTTGATGGTCGCAAAGGCGCCCGCCTTGTCGTTTTGTCGGCAAACGACGGCAAGAAACTCACGGAGCGTGAGTTGGACGTGCCACCCGTGTTTGATGGCATGATCGCCGCCGGCGGCCGGTTGCTCGTTGCGCTGGAGGACGGCAGCTTGCTGTGTCTGGCGGGGGACAAGCAAGTGGCTTCCGCAAACCCCCACGCCGCCCGCTGAACGAACCGATACGGACAAGCCCCTTTTTCCGCGGTCGGGAAGATGCCGATGTCCGGGCCGGGGCGAACGTGTGAGTCACGGTCACGCTGGTGAGTTCGAAGAGGTAAACCTAATTGGGAAGAAGGCTCGACCAGCGACGTGCTCGAAACTCAGAAGCACGGAAAGGGATTCAGGCAATGGACAGTCCGTTGGAACAATACGGTGATCCGTGGATCCTCATTCCTTTGGCGGCAATGTTCGTTATTATCTTTTGCTGTGTTCTCGGGTCGCTCAAGGAGATGGATATCTTTCGTGGGCCCTCGTAGTTGGCTGTTGCTCTGTGTGTTTCGATCCTTTCCATGTGGGGAATCGACCGAACGATCATTCGGGGCTGGTCGTGCTCGAATACACGGCCCTGGGGCTGGCCAGCCTTAACTGAACTTGTCGGTCACGGGAGGCACGCGGCGAGAGCGGCATGAGCAGTGCCGGAGAGAATGAAAATCAATACTCGTTCAGCGGGATGTCTTCAAACGTTACACGCGGGGAGGAAACTGGCGCTGATACGATTGAACTTACGCGGGCGGCTATCGCTTTGTGCCTGAGTTGTGCCACGATCTTGGACCGTTGGCAGGCCCGATGCCCGGCCCGGGGCGCTGACGTTGGGATCGGTCGGCGGCCCGCCTGCGTTTCTCACCAACCGATTTCGACAGACCCGAACATGGCGATCCTTCCGTTGTCCTCGAGAGCATCGCTCTTGGCGACTTTTCGCTTTTGAGTGAGACGCGAAATAGGAAATCGCGGCGGCTCCTGAACAGCCCAAAGGTCTCGCAGGCAAGCAAACAGCAACTGCGCCGCGAGTTCGAGGCCCTTGACCCCTTCGACCGGCACCAGAAGATCGAAACCAAGCTTCGCGCCATCTTCCGCCTC
>Ga0315280_10001066_pt1 | contig 48900 bp, 38 predicted proteins | sample YL17G06_40_MG_FD_203697 | JGI IMG/M metagenome (GOLD analysis project Ga0315280, IMG submission 203697) | Sediment microbial communities from Yellowstone Lake, YNP, Wyoming, USA - YL17G06_40 | ecosystem: Environmental > Aquatic > Freshwater > Lake > Sediment | place: USA: Wyoming | collected... | reverse complement strand
CCGGCTCTTCGGAGGGGAAATGGTTGCCTTGCACCCCGGCTGAAGCCGGGTGCAAACCCGGCGCATGCCGAAGCCCGGCTCATCAGGATCTGAGACAGACCCTCATGCTCAAGTGGCCTGTTCGTAGGCGCAAAGCCATGTTTGTCAATTCTCAAGCCCCACAAAACCATTAAACGCCTGTGGCTGGAAGCCTATACCACCGTCTCAAGGGATTTCTCTATTGGTGGTATAGGCATCTTGCCTGTTCCTATTGTTGGTCAGCACAAGCCGCTGTGCTCACCGGCAATGTGAGCGTGCCGATTTTGATCCCCAGATTCTGTTTTGGTGTAGTTGACTGGCGTTTCTTGCGTTGCCGAATCATTCGTTCGATGTGTTCGGCGGAAAAAGAAGGCGGTTCGTGAACCGTCCCTACAACATTATCGCTTACGGAGAGTGGTCTTGTTGAGAGTTGTAGGGGCGGTTTACGAACCGCCGATCAATTCCCCGAAACAGAGCTTATGTATCCGCGACCCGCAATCTCCAATCCGCAATCGTCAACCCTACTTATTTCTGCTCTTTTTGCTCAGGCGAAGTTGGAGAGGGAAGGATCTTCGGCACAGCCGTCGCGGAGGTCAGTTGATTCTCTTCCCCTGGCATTCTTAGCTGAAGCTGTTCGTATTCCTTCTTATAGGCGTCAATTTCCTTTTTCGCTCTCCTGAACTGAGCGTCCGCCTGCTCGGCGGTCTCGATGACCGTCGGTGTAATGAATGCATAGATCTTGCTTTCGAGGGTGACCTTGTCAATCTTTTGGAAAAGATAGCCGAGAAAGGGGATATCGCCCAGGAGGGGGAATTTCCTGACGGCATTGTCCTGCCGCTGTTCGGTCAAGCCACCCAACCAGACCTTCTGGCCGTTTTCCACGGTAAGAATGGTGGTATAGTTTTGGACTTCGGTCACCGGCTGTCCCATGAGCAGTTCAGGTTTCCGGCGCGAGTTTTCGATCGTGACCTTTAGAACCACACGCCCCTGTTTGTTAATCTGGGGCTTGATGTTGAGACGCGTGCCAACGTCTCTATACTGTACCGTCGTCTGGGCGCTGCGGCCCTCGGTGGAGACCACGCTTCCCGTCTGAAAGGGAGCACTCTCGCCAACGAAAACCTCTCCCGTACTATTGTTGTTCACAGTGATCTGTGGGTGGGCGACGACGCTGGCGTTGCGGTTCTTGATCAGCAGTTGAATAAGCAGTGCCAGATTGACATCGGCGGAAAAGACTCCTTTGCCGGGCTTCAGTGACTGCCCATAGGTAAAGAGGTTGCCGCCCGTGAAAGCATCGCGGACACTTCGGCCTGTAACGGTAACGGGCGATGGCACGCCTGGTTGCCCTCCAGTCCCAGCAGGGGTGTAAGGATTACTGCCGGCAAATGTATCTATGAAACCCATATCCAATAGCCCTACGATCGCATTGTCGAGTTCATCCGGGGAAACGGTGCTGGCGTCCGGCATCCACCGCCAGCCTATTCGCAACTGCCCCTCCGTGTCCACGCGCACGATGTAGGTTTCGAGCTGGACCTGCGGTTCGGGCTTGTCCAGGTCGGCAACCAATTGCTTGATCGCATCGAAGTAAATCGAGGGAGCCGCGATGACAAGTTTCTGCGAGCGGATATCGGGAATGATGCGAACGTGGTTGATCAGACTGCTGATCGGTCGCTCCTCCTGGCCGGTGCGCGTCGGCGTGCGACGTGCTCCCGATTGCCAGGGGAAGATCACCTCCGGCGGTGGTGGTTCCTGGTCTTGCTGTGTTGCACTGCCCTGGCTGCTCTGGCCGCCCTGCTGACTGCTGGTCGAACGGCCCTGTTGCGAAGATGGGCGAGTGACAGCGCCCTCGCTCAGGAGGTTGTTCAGATTGTTCGACAATTCGGCGACGTCGGCAAATTGGATCTGGATGACCAGCATGTTGGTGGATTCGGGATCGAGGACATCGAGCTCTTTGATCAAGCCTTCGATGGCGGGAAAGTTCTGCGGGTTGTTGGTGATCGCCACGATTGAGTTGGTGGCGTGATAGACGACGAAACGAACCTTGCCGTAGAGAGCGCCGACGCCTTCCTGGCGACCGGATGTTGTTCGTGGCCGCCAGAAATAGAAATCCGATGACCCTGTCCGGCGCGCCGCTCCGCCCTCAAAAAGTTCGCTCAGAACGGTTACCATCTCCGAGGCATCGGTATGGACGATGTGATAGACGCGCGGGGCCAAGTTCTCCTCCGCCGTTGGGACATCAAGTTCCTTGATCATCCTTTCGATGAACTCATACTCGCTCGGTTGGGCAATGACCATGAGCGAGTTGGTGCGCACAGACGGAACGAACTGTGCCTGGTTGCGTGACGAAGAGCGTCCATAGGATGATCCGAAGAACCCAAATCCACCAAATCCACGCAGGTCGCTCTGGTAGAGTTGGGTCAACTGGTCCGCCATGTCGGTGGCGTCTATGTATTTAAGTTCATAGGTCCGTGTTTCGCGCTGGACCGACTGACTGGTGTCCATCTCCTTGACCAGTTGCTCGACGAGTTTGTATGTCTGGGGTGTGGACAGAATGAGCAGTTGGTTGCCGCGCTGGTTGGAGCGAACATCGAAGACTTCCTGCTTTTCGCGCTGAATTTTCCGCGTGATCATATCGCGGATGTCCTGTGCCAAATCGTCAGCGTCGGCGTGTTTGACGTCGAGGATATGAACGTCCACGTCGCTGCGTCCGGGAACATCCACCTCTTTGACCATCATCTCGATCCGGTTGACCTTGTCCGGTGGGCCGGCCACGATGAGCCAGTTGGTCCGTGCGTCGGGCAGAACGACCACGTCGCCGGCCATCCGGCCGCCTGACGTGCCGCCCCCATAGCGACGGCGATAATAGTCGTCGCCATAGGAAGAGCGCGATTGCTGGGAGACCGGTAAGGCGCCCCCCTCGCCGGCGACCGCCATCATGGCCACCAGGTCGGCAAGCTCATCGGCGTTGGCGTATTGAAGTTTGAAGGTCTTGAGGATGACTTGTCCCGCCTCGACGCGATCGAGCGCCGCCACCAGATATTCCATTCGTTCCACATTGGCCGCGCTGTCGGTGATCACGACGGTCTTGGTCCGCTCGTCGGTCCCAATGCTGCCCTGTTTGCCGATCAAGGGCTGAAGAGCACTGACGAGGCTCTTGGGAGAAGTGGTTTTGAGTTTGAAAATCTTCTGAACGATTTGGGTCTTATGCGTGAGACTGGCGGCGGAATCCTCGGGCTGAAGAATCTGAACCCGCATCGTTTTCGCCACGTCTGCGGGTACCAACCGGATCGCTTGGGCGGTTTCGATCACGGCAACCCCTTCCAGTTCGAGAGCCTCGTAGATGCGCTGAAGCGCCTGATCCGGGGGAATTTTGCCCGCCGAATAGATCGTGATCTTGCCCTGAACAATGGTGCTCTTCAAAACGGGCTTCTTCGTTTGCTCGCTGATGAAGTTGACGATCTGCGTGATGTCAACGCCCTTGCTCAGGTTGACAATGACGTTCCCGCGCTCATTTATGCTCAACCCGGGCGATGTTGGTCCCTCGCCTTCTCTTGCCTCGGTGGATGGGCCGCTTTCCATGCCAAAGGGCCGGAACGAGGAGCGATCGGGACCCGAAGAGCGGGGGCGTCCCCCTCCGCCAAAGGGTTGGGCGAAACTCGGCGCCGTCAGAACGGCGAAAACTACGATCCATCCCAGCAATGTCCTTTTCATGGTCATCCTCCGACATTCTTCTGGTCTTTGGGGAATTGTTCGTTGTAGGATTTCCATTGTGCGTCCTCCAAAGGCCGGCATCCGTCTCTCAGTCGCGACGCCGTCCCTCATCCTTTCGTCCTTTACCTTTACCTTTACTATCCCTTTGTTCTTCCGGACGCATGTTGCGGAGTCGCTCCATCATCTGTTCGCGGGACATACCTTCATACCGGCCGCCGGGACCCGACAGTCGTCGGAAAATCTCATCCGGTATTCTGGGCGGCCCGCCCATGCCGGGCGAGATTGTAACCGATAAAGCCATCCCCGGCGTTCCTGCGGTATCAGGTCCGCTGCCGGGCGGTCCGGGCATCTCCCCTTTCGCCATCATGCGAGGCGGACCGCCTGGGCCTTCGCCTCCTGCTGCGGCAAGCATTACTCTGAAATCCTGTTGTTTGCCAGTGGCATCCTCCATTGCGATTTTGTCGGTGCCGATTTCGACGACTTTCCATTCCCCCATTTTGCCGCCAACTGTCAGCCATTGGCCACTGACCAGTGCCGCGTCACCCAGAATCGCCTCCACTTGAGGTTGCATGGCAGCTGGGCGTGGTTCACCGAAGAGGCCGCGTTTTTCCAACTTGGCGAACATCTCTCTTTTCTTTTCATCTTCCGGGCCACCCATGGGACCGCCCATTCTAGGCCCGCGTTCCCGGCGGTATGGTGACGGATCGAGATGGTCCCCGGTCGGCATTTTGGGACGAAGCATCTTTGCTGCTCCGAAAAACCGGACAGTAGCTTTTTGCAGCGCCATTGTTTCCGTGGACGACAACATAGACGAAGTCAGCAAGCTGACCAACGTTGCCGATGCCGAAGAGGAGGCGGGTGCTTGAGAGGTCACGCTGGTTATCCTCTCCGCAGTTGTGGGCGTTGCCGTCGCTATCGTGGCCGAACTTGCCAGGGTGGCCGAACTGACCCGCTCGCCCGTCAGGGTCGTTTTGGTGGTGGCGCTGGTCGGCCAAGCAATTCCTATCGTCGCTGCGGTTGCCTCGGTCGTCGTGGTGGTCTGCTTGCTAGCCAAAGCCGTTTCGCTCGTTGCAGCAGTGGCCGAAGTGGCTACCATCGAATTCGAGGTCTCGGTTTGTGAACCAGATGTTTCGTTCTCACCGGGCCTCAAGCCTTTTTCGCGCCCGCGGCCGAAAAAGCCACCACCCGAGCGATCGCCGTATGGCTGTTGGCCCTCTCGCGACGATCGCTCCTCACCTTTCAGCGAGGCAGCCTTTTTGCTCTCTTGCTCGATGGTCGTGGCCTGTCTGAGCAATCCACGGGTTTCAAACTCAAACAGTCCTTGGGAAATCAGCATCACCACCAAGACAACCAGAACAACAGCATTGATGCCGAAAAGAATCAACTTTAGGTTGGCGCGCAACCATTCCCATGGAACCATTTTGCTGTCGCCAATCAGCTTCATTACTGCGCCCTTCCAGGAAACAACCAGGTGGAAGATTTCAATTGTCACTCAACGTTTAGACTTAGACTTTCCGTGGCTGCGTTTTTTGTCATCCTTGGCGTACTTGGAGCTCTTTTCCCCACTCGGCTGTTTTTTCGGTTTCTCTGGCCCGTTTTGGAGTTTCTCCATCACTTGCTCGCGGGTCATTCCCTGGAATTTCCCGCCCGGTCCGGTCAGTTTTCGAAAAACAGAGTCGGGCAGATTGAACAAGCCCCCAGACACGTTCAGTGAACTTCCTTCCAACGGCGATCCTGTTCCGGGAGCCGCCATGGCCTGCGGTCCGGCCATGCTTCCTGCTCTGGAGGACATTCCACCGGGACCTTCGCTGCTTCTCCAAGCCAAGAGCAAGTCCTGACGCTTGCCTTGGCTGTCTTCCATTGCAATTCGATCCGTCCTGATCTCGAGCACTTTCCACTCTCCAGTTTTCCCGCCGACAGACAGCCAGTGACCGTTGACTAGCGCTGAATTGCCCAGAATAGCTTCCAGTTGAGGATAAAGAATGGGTGGGCGGGGTTCGCCGAAAAGCGCCCGTTTCTCCAACTTGGCGAACATCTCTCTCTTCTTCTCATCTTCCTGAGCGCTGCCGGAGAATCGGCGATCTCCACCGCTCGACGAACGGCCCCTGCCCCCCTGGCGGTCCGGTTGACTCTGGAGCATACTCATCGTGTGAGAACCACTGTCCGGAGCATCCATTGCCACTTCTGTCATGCTGGAAGACAAGGTCTCCGAAGTTGGCAAGGCAAGGGAAATTGGCATGGTGGTGAGTGTCCCGGTCGTCACGACGGTGGCGCTCGCTGGAGCGTTGGCTGATTCGACCAACATCGCAACGGTGGTCGAGTGGACGGTCTCGTGGACTGCGGGAATGGCCGAACTGCCCCCAGCGTCGAGTGCTATTCTTCCGGTCATATCACCGGTTCTTGAATCCATTGGCTCTGTGGACGAAAGAGTTGCCGAGTCGCTTGGCGCGTTTGCCAGGGTTGGGCCTGTGGTTGCCGCGGTGGCTGAAGTGGCTTCCATGGAGTCGGACGTTCTCGTTTGCGAGCTGGATGGTTCGCCCTGTGCCGGTGCCACGTCTCTCTCTTGCGCAGGGCCGGAGTAGGTGCCGCGACGTAGGCGATTCCCATTGGACCGCATGGGAGCCTGTGACGCTTTCCCAGTTAGTCCCGGCGATTTGTCGTTCTGTGCTTGCCTTTCGACTGTGGTTGCCTGCCTGAGCAATTCGCGGGCTTTGATCTCAAAGAGCCCTTGCGAGATCAGAATCATGAACAGAACAACTAAAACGATCCCGTTGACGGCCAAGAGAATCAGTTTAAGGTTGGCTCGCAGCCAAATCAGAGAGGCCGTGTAATTGGTCGTTCCATTCATTGCTGCGCCTTTTCCGCCGGGAACAAGTAGGTATAGACTTTCAGTGAGGCTTGAATTTCACGTCTTTGAGGTCCGCTCGGTCCCCGACCCCGAGAGCGATCGGTGCTACCGCCACCACTGCTGCCGCCGCTGCTGCTACCGCCGCCACTGCTACTCCCGCCGCTGCTACTGCCGCTGGTGCTGCGCCCGCCGGTGCTGCGCCCGCCGGTTGTTGTGATGCTGATCTGATCCACGACGATCGGCAGCCCCCCTTGCTCGAGACTGTCAATGAATCGAGCCAGGCCGGCAAAGCCCTGACAACTGAGGTCGAGTTTCATCTCGGTGCGCGACGGGCCGTGTGCGGCCGTCGCGCGCGCCTGCGACTTGAGCTGTGTGATGTTCCTGATTTGAACGTTCGAACGTCCGGCCATTTGCACGAGTCTGTCCACCAAACGTTCCATCTGGTCGGGAGGCGGGACATTGGGAACCTCGATATGCAAGCTTCCCGCCAGGGCGTTCAACTCGCGCCGAGCGGCATCATAGCGCCCAATGCGGGTGCGAGCGTCGGCAAATTGGCCGCGCAAGTGCTCGCTGGTGGTACTTGCCCCGCGTACCTTGCGGACCAGGGGTCGCACCACCCACGAATAGCCGCCGACAACAATCGCGAGGGCCAATCCGATCAGGATCATTCGTTTTTCTCGTGGCGCCAGGTTCATTTGACCACCTTTTTCGCTTTTGGAGTCAGGGAAAACGTCATCTTGAAAGTGACGCCATCACGCTCGCGACGCCGCGATGGAACCTCGGCCTTGGTGAACAGCTGCGATTGGTTCAGCTTGGTTGCAAAGGTTTGGACTTCTCCATAGCTCTGACAGCGTCCCGTCAAGGCGAGCGAATTGTCGGCGTTCAGCGTCAATGTGTCGAGCGTGATCCCGGTTGGAGCAATTTGGGCAATCTCGACGAGAAGATTTGTTAACGAGAATCGTTCGCCGCTATACCGTTTCAGGATGGCAAGGGCTTGCTCATGGCGTTGCAAGTCAGCCGAAATCTGGCGCCCCTTCTGGACGATCTCGGTCATCTTGGCCACGCGCCGTTTGCTCAGAGCGCGGTGGCCAAGGAACGTGGCGCCGAGGAGCGCGACCAGGGTCATCACCAGAATCGGCGATCGCAACTGCTCGAACAAAGACATGACAGAGAGGGCGCGGCGTTCGGGGGCTTCTGCCGCCAGGAAATTGATCGCGGCCTGGATACCCGTTCGTGCCAACGCCATCAGACCCGCAACGCGGTGCCACTCGCGGTCCCAGTCGGCGGGCAGATTCTCAGCATTTTCGACCCATGAGGGCGTCCGTCCAAGACGGCTCACAACGGGAATGTCCATGGTGGTCTGCAAGGCCGCCACAAGCTGCTCGGCCGCCTGGCCACCCAGGCAGGTGGCCGACTCGATCGGCGCGCTCTCGCGCTTGCCGCCGTGCAAAAGAATCAAGCGCCGTATCTCGGCGACTACGGTTTCCAACGGACGGTCGGACGGCACGAAATGGACCGACTCGATCTCGCTCTCCCGCAAGACGAAGAACGAAAACCCATCCGACGCGCAGTCGACGACTAATTCACAATGAACCGTTTGTGGCTGGAAAGCCAGATGGGCGCGGACAGCGGCGAGTGCGGCGCACTCCACGATCGTCGGACGTTCGGAATTCGTGAAATGGCGAGAGAGCAATTCTTCGATGAAAGCCCGCGGGACAGCCGCCGCCAAGACCCGGATCCGTTTCTTGCCGTCCGGTGTCCCGCCCGTGAAATAGCCCCAAAGGGTTCTCGCCGGATCGAGCTCACCAACCGACTGTTCGAGCTTGAGTGCTGTCATCTGGCGAAAATCTGTTTCTTCGCTTCGCGGCACGGTAAATGGCTTGAGGAAAACTTCGCTGCGGGGAACAGCGCAGAGAATCTCCGCGTCGCTCGATCCGTTCGCTGGGTTTTCCTGGCGAAACCGCCCGAAATCGAATTCCGCCACGGGTCTCGTCTCGCAATGGTGCACCGCTACTTGCTTGCCACGCAGACGAAAATGGCAAAGCCGCACTTGCTCGCCGGCGAACTCCACTGCCCAGTAATTTCCGCTTCGTTTCCTGCCCATTGAACTATAACTCACGCCAATACAGGATTTTGGATGGACTGCTTGCCAGATCAACCACCGCTTCGATCACGGTCTTGGTATCTCCTTCACGTCCTTCGGCAACGATGCGAAACTGGTAGGATTGGACTGTGATATAGTCGAGCAAACCGCGGAAGATTTGTTCCGTCATCCCATTGACCTCGCGCAAATCACCTCGCCGGGTAAAGGCGCCCACAGCGCTCTGGCGCCGCGTCACGATCTCGTTGGCGAGATCCTCGGTCATACCCGGCAACGTCATCAGGACTTCGAAAGGAGCGGTGTTAATATTGATGCGGTTTCGCTTGTCTTCCGTGCTGACACACAGCCAATCCGCCACCCTCGCAACCTGTTCGTAGGTGAAAACGGTTCGTGCTTGTTGGCTGCTTTGACTGCTGGTGGGTTGGGTCTGTTTCGACTTGCTGCTTTTCAGTGTAGAACGAGTCGGAGACTCTCGCGCCGACGACGTTCGCATCGAACTGCTGCGCAAAGACGACTTCCCGCTGCTCTGTCCGCTACTGGAATCCTGCTGGGCTTCCGTGACGTTAAACAAATCCGCGAGCGAGGCGAACTTTTGCTGGCTCCGCCAGGCGACGATCGAGCGCGCCTGCGTCTCGGTCATTCCCTCGATCCCCTGCAATTGTTCCTGCGTGGCACTGTTGAGGTCGAGCCGCGTTTCGTTATCGGGGTTGAGTTCCCTGTCCCGCGAATAGAGCGTGAAAAACGATGCCAAACCGGTGTCCAGTTCGCCGTCCGCATCGTCCAGCGGCGGGGAGAGATCGCCGTCGTCTTCGTTCTTGTCGAGACGGTTGTTGCCGTTGGCATCTTCGCCAAAAACCTCGACCGATGTCCACCCGCGCACGAACAGGAGCTCCCCAATGGTTTGCAGAGACCGATTCTTGCACAGATACGGGTCGTCCAGCATCTCGTAATAGTCGTCCTCGGAACCTTCGAGGCGAGTCTCCCAGTCGGTGTCGCGCCAATCGAGGAGCGAATCGCTCATCTCGGTCGTGATTTCGGGAAAACTGAGCAACGCTTCCTCGTTCGCGCTATTCAGATTCAACCGGCTGGTTTCGTCCGTGATGCCGTAAATCGGAAGGCCCTGCTCGTCGCGCCGGCCCGTTAAAAGCGAGAAAGAGCCATCGCCGATGGGCTGGTTGGCAAATCGCGTCTCGTCATTATAAAAGCCGCTGATTTCGCTGTAGTAGCCGTCTTGCAGCGTCAGCAACTCGTTAATGGTACGTTCAATTCCCGCCTTGGCATAATACCGCGCCTTGACCTTGTTCGCGCGATTGCCTGTGATGATGATCCCCGTTCGCACGGTTGACGAGTAGCTCAAGCCGATCAGCGAGAGGATCAACACGAGCCAAAGTACCAGGATCAGGATCGCGCCCCGCCGTGCGGATTGCCGCTCGTGGATTGCCGATTGCAGATTGTGGATTCGGTTCACCATCGCTATCGCACTTCACGCATCGAAGAGCCGCTCATGCTCGACGTGGGTTACGTACCACCGCTCTGTCCGCCGGTGCTTCCCGTCGGAGAGCTTCCGGTCAAAGTGCCACTGGTCGAGCTGCTTGATTCTGTCGGACTAACACCAACCAACGTGCCATCGTTAATCGCTGTGGCTATGGGAATTGTGACCAATCGTGTCAGGGTCATCGGGTTCTCCCGCTCCAGCGGGTCGGTGACGGTCAGGGAGAGCTCGATGGCCTCGGGCACCTGTGTATCGTCATACCATTCTTCGAGCCATTCGTAGCCGTCGAAAAACAGGAAATTGAGCGAAGTGATCTGGGCGCCGAGCTCGATGAGATAGCCGCCGCTTTCGAGATCGTCGTCGGGTGTCGCGTCCATTCTTATCCAGAGGCCACCGGGAGTCCGCTGGGTTTCCGATCCCGGTCCTACCGAAGCGGATTCAGCGGTTCCCTCCTCCGAGACCTGGCCCGCTGCCTCGCCGGTTTCCTGGCCACTCTCTTCTGTCTCGATGTAAATTTCGATCTCACACAAGTCAGTGAAATCCAGTTCGCGCGGAAAACGGGGATTGGCCGAAGAGAGAAAACAAATCGAATCGAAGTCACCCGACTCATCGCTGTCATTGATGGCGATAAAGGCGGGATTGCCCTCGAGAAATGGCGGCTGCATGGCACGCAGCTGTCGCGTTATCATCTGGCCCGCTCCTTCGAGCAACCGGATCATGTCCGAGCGACGCTTCGACTTCTCCCATGCCTGGATCGCTGCCCAAAATGTCGAGAACGCCGTGCCGAGTAGTATCACCGACACCATCATGGCGGTCAGGATCTCGACCAGCGTCATACCTCGCTGGGCGGTCTTAGAATTGTAATGTCGTCGTAGTCTCACTGTCGGTCTTGCGAAAATAGGTTACGAGTTGGAAATCGCGCTGGGCCTCGCCCTCCGTCCAACTCACCACGACATGGACTTCATAGAGTCCTTCCTGGTCGCTTTCGAGAACCTCGGAAGACCAGTTGTAGCGGCTGTCCTCGTCCGCAAACTGCCCGCTGTCGCTGCCCACGAGCAGCTCGCCCACGTATTCGATCTCTTCCATGACGTTCTGAGCGAGCATCGTCGCACGGCTCTGGCTTTCGATCCATGCCTGTGTCCGAGTGCTCGCGGCGATTCCTTCGATGATCGCAACGATCGCCACGCTGAAAATGGTCACAGCGACGAGGGTTTCGAGCAACGAAAACGCCCGAGGGCGGAATTCCCGATGTTGGATTTCGGATTTCGGATTTCGCATCAGCATCATTATTCTACCGCCGGTGCCTGCTCTTGCTGGGTTGCCTCTTCAGGCGGAACCTCGCGAATGATCACACGCCCCGTCAGGCCGTTCAGGCTGATCTCCATCGTATCCGCTCGGCGGGAGACGAGCCCGAGCCGGCAAAAATCAGCTGTGCCGTCGCGCCGGAACTGAATATAAAAGCAGCCTTCCTCTCCGGCGTTCAGACCCAGTTCCATGTCTTCGAGATTGAAACGCACGGTTTCGGGCAGAACATAAAACTGCATTCCCGGTGTCTGGACAAGCTCGTAGAGGAGCTCTCCAGTTTCCGATTCGACTTCGCGCGTCACCCAGACCCGACCCAGCTCTGGCTCGAAATTCAGCCGATAGTCGGTCTGTTGGGCACTTGCTGTACTGTAACAATAGGCCATCAGATCACCCACTTGGGCGGTGGCGGCTGAGATCTGCATCTTCGCAAACGTGCCCGAGAATTCCGGCATCAAAGCGCCGACCAGGATCGAGATGACTGCGACGACGACCATTAGCTCGATCAGCGTAAATGCCCGCGCTCTTGGTGACCGCGCACTCAGCACCATGCGATCGCGGCAGAGCCTCATGATGGCCGCGTCAGCGGCTGATGGTTTCGCCTTCCGGAGCGTCATAGTCCGTCCAGCTCGTGATGTCGCGAGCGAACCCTTCGCCCCCCTCTTGTCCATCGGAGCCGAAGCTCGCCAAGTCATAGGAATCCGGGTTTTGAACACCGGGGCAGATAAACATGTAAGGATTGCCCCACGGGTCAAGCGGTACGGGCTTCCTGATATAAGGCCCTTTCCAGCGAGTGTTGTCATCGCTCTGGGGCAATTCGCGCAAAACAACCAATCCTTCCTCGGTCGTCGGATAGCGCAGCATGTCGAGCCGGAACTGCTCGAGTGCCGTTTCGAGATTTGCCACATCGGAACGGCCGCGAGCCACGCGCGCATCATCCGTGCGGCCGGTCAGGTTGGGGATGATGGCCGCCGCCAGAATCGTCAGCACGATGATGACGACCATGATTTCGACCAGCGTGAACGCCCGTTTCCTGTTTCTCAACCTCATGGTTTTTCCCCCCTTCTTGCGCAACGATGAGCGAGGAACGATGAATGATGAATGAAACCCCGGAGACCTCGTTGTGCGGATGGCTTGAAATTCATCGTTCATCATTCCGCGTTCACCGTTATCGAATGAGTTGGTTCATCTTGAAAATCGGCAACAGCAGTGCCAGCGCGATGAAGGCCACCATACAGGCGATGCAAATGATGAGCATCGGTGCCAGCAGCGTAATCAGCACACGGATCAGCGTTCGTGTCTGCCGCTCGTAGGTCTCGGCGATTCGAAGCAGCATCTGATCGAGCCGACCGGTTTTCTCGCCCACACCGACCATGTGAGTGACCATTGCCGGAAACAGATCGCTTTTGCGAAGGCTCTCCGCAAACGATCGGCCCTCTTTGATCGAAATCATTGCCTGGTTGATCAGGCGCGACATGACCCGGTTGTTGAGAAGAGCGCCCACCGATTCGAGCCCCTCGAGCAACGGAACACCGCCGTGAACCAGTGCTCCCAGGCAGCGGCTGAACCGGGCAATCGCCGCCTTGCGAACGAGCGGTCCGGCCAGCGGCAGGCGCAACCGAAACCGATCCCACAACTCGCGGCCACGGTCGGTCCGCACCAACTGGACAAGCACCGCAGCTGCCGCCAAGATTCCAAGCCCTAAATGCCACCAATGGGTGCGCATGAACGTGCCGCTTTTCATCAGAATCTGCGTTGGCAACGGCAGGGCGGCCTCGACGCCTTCGAAGATTTTCAAGATTCGCGGCATGACAAATGTGAAGATCAGAATGACCGTCGCGATTCCCAGGGCGAGAACGATCAGCGGATAGGCCAGGGCCGCCCGCACTTCGCCCCGAACTTCCTGCTCGCCTTCGAGCAGGTCGGCCATCTGGTTGAGAACGTTGCCCAGTATGCCACCCGCCTCTCCGACCCGCACCATGCTGATATAAAGGACCGTGAAGGTGGCGGGTTGTCTCGCCATGGCGGCCGACAGACTGTCGCCTCCACGAACCACGTCGCGCAGCTTTCCGACCACGGCGCGGGCCGATTCCTGCTCGGCCTGATCGTGAATCACACCCAGGGCATCTACGAGCGTAACATCGGAATTGATCATCGTGGCGAGCTGGCGTGTCATTTCCGTCAGCTCGGGACCTTTCATACGCGCGACACGTTCGGTCCCCCTCGCCAATAGGCGTTCCAGAAACGAACGCTGTAGCGCGCGCTCGGCGACTTCCTCGAGCTCGGTCGCGGTCAACCCTTTTGCTTCGAGGCTTTGCAAGGCCACTCGCCGGTGGGGCGCCATCAAAGTCCCCGTGACCGCCTCACCGTCCGCCGTTATCGCCTTGTAACTGAATTCCCCCATTGCCTATCTCCAAAAGGTTGAAGGATGAAGGAGAACGAAAACTCCGATCCACTTCCCCACCCCAACCTTTTCCTTTCCTTCATTCCGTAATTTATCGTTCATCCTTCCGCCTTTATCCTTCACCATTCTTTAGGCGTTTTCAACCTCGGGCGACACATCCTGGGCCGTCGCCTGGAGAACTTCTTCGATGGACGTGACTCCCCGGCAGATCTTCAGCCATCCATCATGGCGCATGGGCTGCATCGTGTGGAGCGCCTCGCGGCGAATATCGGCGGTGGAACTTCGCGCCAGAACCAAACTGTGAATCTTGTCGTTCATCAACAGAAGCTCAAAAATGCCGGTGCGCCCCAGGTAGCCGCGCCCCCGGCAGTCTTCACATGCGGCACTCCGATAGATCGTCTCCGGAAATTCCAAATCCCTGATGTCAAAATCTTTAACCATGACCCGATCAGGATGAAGAGGCTGTTTGCAATGGTTGCACAGTTTGCGCACGAGACGCTGGGCTAGAATCCCCTGTGTCGAGGAGGCCACCAGGAACGGTTCGACACCCATATCCACCAATCGCGTCACGGCTCCCGAGGCATCGTTGGTGTGGAGGGTCGAGAAAACCAGGTGGCCGGTCAGCGCGGCGCGAATGGCGATCTCGGCCGTCTCGAGGTCGCGGACTTCCCCCACCATGATGATATCGGGGTCTTGGCGAACGATGTGACGCAGTCCCGTTGCGAAATCCAACCCGCGCTTGGGGCGCACAGGAATTTGGTTCACACCATCGAGCTCGTATTCGACCGGATCTTCGATCGTGATCAGCATCTTTTCCGAGGTGTAGATCCGGGTCAACGCCGCATAGAGCGTTGTCGTTTTGCCGCAGCCCGTCGGCCCACAAACCAAAACAATCCCATAGGGACGATGAATCAGATGGAGAAAGCGTTCATAGGTTTTCGAGGCCAACCCAAGGTCCTCAAGACCGATCAACAAGGCGGTCTTGTTGAGCAAGCGCATGACCACGCTTTCCCCGTAGATGGTCGGAACGGTCGAGACACGGATATCCACGCGCGCGTCGGGCGTGTTGATCCGGATATGACCATCCTGGGGCACATAGCGCTCGGCGATATCCATGCCCGCCATGATCTTGATGCGGGAGACAATTGCCCCCTGGAAGTTTTTTGGCGGTGGCGGCATCTCGTGTAAAATGCCGTCAATGCGATACTTGATCTTGAGCTGTCGCTCGAACGGCTCGACGTGGATGTCGCTGGCCCGTTCGGCGATGGCCTGCGAGACGATCAGGTTGACGAGGTTGATCAGGGTCGGCTCGCGTGCCAGGTCGTCCACGTCGTCAATGTGATAGCCGTCTTCTGCACTAACCTCCGACGTGGGACCGCTCATTTCGGCGATCATGCGCTCGACGGTCACGCCAAAGTTGCGCTCGATGATCTCCTCGATGTCGCGCTGGCTGGCCAACTGCAACTCGACACTGCAGCGAGTCGCATAGCGGATGGCCTCGATCGCCGTCAGGTCGCGCGGGTCGTAGGTCGCGCAAACCAGGGTGGAATCATTACGTACCAGCGGCACGACGTGATGCTCGCGAACAAAGTCCGGTGGCAGAACCGTCAGCATCTCCTTGGGAATCTCGACTTTCTCCAGACGCACCCGCGTCATTCCCAATTGCTCGGCCAATATGTCATAGAGGTCGTCTTCCCGAAGGTGGCCCATGCTGCAAAGAATTTTGCCGACCGGTTCGCCCGACTCTTCCTGTAAGCGCAGCGCATCGGACACGTGCTCCGAGCGCACCAGACCCCTTTCTATGAGGATTTCACCCAAACGTTTTCCTAGCATCGTCTGACCGCCGTGTTTGCGTTGTGCAATGTTCCCGACCTTTGACGTTTTCGGTGGTGGGTTGTCGAAAACGCGCTACTCCCTACCGCCACCCCTTAAACTTAGACTCCATAGCTATCCAAAAGGTTTACAGGCATCTTCATCATAATTCTTGCACTGTCACCATAGTGACTCCATATCACTTCCGCATGACACGCACTATCCTATGGTTTTCGATACTTCGCGGGCCAGAAACTAAACCTTTCCTAAGCCCAGGCCTTGGAATAACCCACGTTCATACTTGCAAGAATATGACCAAGCTGCTTGTCACTTGCTCCAATTCACCCCGCAAGAGCGACTTGTGGCTGTTTCCTCACAAAAGGCATTAATCATGGCAAATACCTAGGGGGACAACCGAGCCGTTCGCGCCGCCCTTCAGGTGTCCTTTCCGTCCGATTCATTAAGTAAAGAGGCCTTTCCAGCTTAGAAACATTCGTTTTCGAACCTTTTTGTCCGGTTTTCGGGCGTATCACAACTTCCCCCTAACTTTTCCCTACTCCTGCTTTATTTGGGTTTTGGCCAAAGCTCCAAATGATTGCATTACTTGGGGTTATTTATCACATACGCTTTACACGGATCCCGCGCTGAAATGGTGGCGGCTTGGCACGCGAGACGTGGGGGTTCCCTACGACGAAGAATCGAAGCGGCCAATCGGTCGCCTTGGAGATTCCAATTCTTGGCGACACTCCGACGACGACCGGCGAATCATCGCGCGTTTCGGCAATGAACAGGCTTCCCGCCGTCAGGTCCGCTCCGTTGAGCCGAGTATCAATGTCAAACGCCTGGCACAGTCGTCCTGGCCCGCTGCAAAGATCCCTATCTGTTGTTGCGCGAGATCGTTGAAGGCGCATCTGCTTGACTCCTGCGATTGGCTCGAGAGCACGCAGCAGAACGCAGCCCGCCTGGCCTTCCGGTTCGACAACCACGTTGAGGCAGCAATAGATTCCCATGCACAGATAAATGTAGGCGAAGCCGGGCGGACCCCAGAAAAGGCTGGTGGCGTCCGTTTTGCCGCGCGCCGAATGGCAGGCAGGATCGTCTTCGCCCAGATAGGCCTCGGTCTCCACAATTCGACCGGCGAGAACGGCCCCATTTTCCAGAACGCGAACGAGTGTGTGACCGAGCAGATCGCGGGCCACAATCTCGGCTGGGCGGGCATAGAATCCGCGCGCAATGGGGTGATATTTCCAGTCGCTCCTCATGTTTGGGCATCTGATCCTGACACAAGGGCTCGGAAGTTCAAGGTCAATCTCTTGCCCCAATGTCGTAACCTCCAAGTATCCGCAAAAAAGTGTTGACGCAATAAGGCATTTGAAAGTAACAAGAAGTTGATGGTAGGAGGAAAGAGTTCTTTTAACTCCCGCGAGTAGGAGGTGAAATATATGACGCTTCGTCGAAGCGAAGTAAAAATGGTGTTTTGTGGAATGGCCGTGTTAGCATGTTTTGCCCTTGTCAGCCAGATTGCTCGACCTGCTGGCAGTGATCCGGCGGATTCGCCGCTGTTTGGGCGAACTTTGACGATGGCCTTGGGAGATTTCCAACCATCGGCCCTGGACTTGAATCAGCACGGTGGGAATACTGCTGGGGATGCATCACCGGCCATAGGTGGGGATGTTGGCGAGAATCCAGCTCCGATGGCGGGCGCAACAAGGTCGCCGCGAATGCCTACGTTTTGCCCTCCCGTAGCGACGGTTTGCCCACCGGTTGCGACACGGTGTCCGCATCGGCCGACGGCGTGCCCGCAGGTCCCTACGCGTTGCGTTGGAAAGCCGACAGAATGCCCGAGTCCGGGGACAGCGACATTCTGCCCCGCTGTGCCGACTCAGTGCCCGCCGCGCCTAACGGAATGTCCATCGGGTGAAACCTACTGTCCGATTGACAAAACCAGGTGCCCGCCTCTGCGGACTCGTTGTCCAGAAGAGCCAACGCGCTGTCCACGGGTCGAGACGCAATGCCCGCCGCATCCGACGCAATGCTCGAGCGGACCGGCGACGGTCTGTCCGGTCGTTGTCACGCAATGTCCTTCGCAAGCAACAATATGCCCGCGTGTAGAAACAGAGTGTCCAGCAAATCCGACGCAATGCTTGATGACGGGAGTGGTAACGGCGTGCTTGCTGGCGGCCACTCAGTGCCCGATGTCGGGAGCTGTGACGGCTTGCGCGGCGATGCCAACGCACTGTCCGCCTGTGGAAACGCAATGTCCGCCAATTGCGACACAATGTACCTCGGCCACCGCCACCGTGTGTCCACCGGTGCCGACACACTGCCCGTGGCTGCCGACGCGCTGTCCGCCACGCGAAACGGTGTGCCCAACGACCCGTGTGGCAACAGCTTGCCCGATCGTCCCGACACACTGCCCGAAAGCAGAGACGCGTTGTCCGGTTATGGCGACGCAGTGTCCGACTACGATCACAACGTTTTGTCCGGAAATTCCGACACACTGCCCGAAGGTGGAGACGAAGTGTCCGCCGCGCGAAACGAAGTGCCCAACCGTCGCAACCGCTTGCCCCGTGGTGTCGACACACTGCCCCAAGGTGGAGACGAAATGTCCGATTGTGGCCACGCAGTGTCCGACCACGCTGACCACGGTTTGTCCGGAAATTCCTACGCATTGTCCGAAGGTGGAGACGAAGTGTCCGCCGCGCGAGACGAAGTGCCCAGCGGTCCCGGTCGCGACGGTTTGTCCGGTCGTTGCCACGCAATGTCCTTCGCAAGCAACAATATGCCCGCGTGTAGAAACAGAGTGTCCAGCGAATCCGACGCAATGCTTGATGACGGGAGTGGTAACGGCGTGCTTGCTGGCGGCCACTCAGTGCCCGATGTCGGGAGCTATGACGGCTTGCCCGGCGATGCCAACGCACTGTCCGCCTGTGGCAACGCAATGTCCGCCAATTGCGACACAATGTACCTCGGCCACAGCAACCGAGTGTCCGATAAGCGGGACGGCAACGGCCTGTGCGACCTTCCCAACAATGTGTCCGCCGGTGGCGACAAAGTGCCCGCTCGATCCAAGTCGTTGTCCCCCCGAGCAGACAACGGTGTGCCCGGCCCTCTGGACGCAGTGTTTGTCCGTCCTCAGCGTGTGTCCTGTTGGGAGCACCGTCGGATGTTGGCCGCGGTGAGGAATTCCTGAACCGCCCTCGGTTCAGGACGACATTTCAGACGAACAGAACAAGCGCCCTGGCCACCGAAAGGCCGGGGCTCTTTTTATGGGATCGCGACGGGAAAACGGTGAGCAGGAAAAAATGTTGGCAAATCCTCGGTCGAATCGTCGGGTAGCGTCGAGAAGACCGTTGCAAGCCAGCGTCAACGAGTTGTCGGCCGGTCGTTGGGTTGGGTCGCCGTTGAGTGGGTTGGGCGATGGGTGTCGGGTTGTTGGGGCAGGGCGCGGCTTGGCAAGATCTTTTCGGCAATCGCTTCGCGAATCAGAGCGTATTCTATCTGATAGACCGACAGGAGTTCGCCGGTTGGTTTGACGCCCCACAACGCCCCCATGTTTTGGTCGCAGAATCGTTCGGCAAACGACGCGACGACGATATTGCCTTTTCCGATTTTTGCGGTTGCGGCCAGAGTTTCGCCGCCGACGCCCCGGGCTAGCGGCTCGCCGCCGAGGATCGGCCAGGCGCTCTCGACGGTGAAACTCGTTCCCTCGGCCCGAACCTGGCCCTGGTAGGGTTGGCCCTGACGCGCGATGCTCAGTTTGAACGCAGCGAGAAGGGGTTGAAGCGGCGCGCCGGGCAGGGTTGGGCTGTCCAGAATCAACAGCCCGCGTCCTCGGCCTACGAATTGCACCAATTGTTCAATTTCGCGCTCGGTGAATTCGTGATTTGGTCGGATGAGGACGATGGCGTCGGCATTCTTGAGGCAATCGCCGAGGGACTGGCCGACGAACGGGAAACACCCCACGCGCATCACCCACTGGTAGAAAAGATCGAAGCTTCGCATGGGTTGCGTGACGAAGCCCTCGATGGGCAAGTCATAGTCGCAGTGTTGGCGTTCAAAGTAGATTCGGACAAGCGGGGCTTGGGGAGCAGGCAAAGAGCAGATTTCAGAATTGATTTGGCGTGCCGCGAGCGCCAACAAGGGCACAGCAGCCACTGCGACCAGGACGGTCAGCGATTGGGTGCGCTCAGGGCTATTCGACCGCTTGGAGAAGAATATGGTCATGACCAAGGCCGCGAGTCCCAATCCCGCCCACACGGCCTTCCACCCGCCCCAATGGTTGCGATGGTTGAGCCATTCGATGCTCGCCAGGAGGAGTTCGGACTTGCCCGGCTGGAAGGCGCAGAAATTGGAAAAGCTCGTGCTATCGCCGAAACCAAGAACGCGCCCCCTGCCGAAATTGCGCGCCCACATCTCGACGAACGGGCCAAAGTCCATATCACTTCGGTCAATGACCTGGGGATAGAAATTCGGGCTATGATAGTCCACCGAAAGCGCCTTCAGACAGGCGCCGATGATAACAGGTTCTCCGAAAGGGTCGCAAGGTTTGATCGAGCAGGAAACCTGAAAGAAGAACAGCGGCAGATTCTGCACAAGCGGGTGGGGCAAGAGCCGCGGCGAACGATAGACCTGCTCAAATTTTCTCGTGGTGTCGAACAGGCAATCGTAACGAAACTCAAAGCCGAAGCGGCGCGCGATGGGATTGAGATACGCGCCCGATCCAAAAACGTTTGTGTGCTCCCCGATCAGGAAGAGGCCGCCTCCCCGTCGGACGAATTCGACAATCGCCGCGATTTCGCTATCGCCGAAGCGACGCGTGGGAATCTTGACGACGAGGACATCGCAATTTTTCAGCGTCGCCGACGTAATGGGTGCTTCGAGCCGCCCCATTCGATAGTGGCGGGACAGGTAGTCATAGGCACAGTAGTAATTGTAGCCGGATTCTTGCCCATACCACTCGGTGTCGAAGGGACGGGTTGTCTTTTCCCAGTCGCTGTGATATTCGTCCACAAGGACGCGACCCGCCTTGCGCCCGGCGGGTTCGGGCAGTGTCAGAAAAGCGACGACGGCGGTCGTTGCCAGCAGGACGCTCAGGATAGACAATCGCAAACGGGAGGCATCCGATGTCACGGCGCTTAATAGGGATTCGAGCCAGCCAAGCCGGTCACTCTTTGGCGCCACAGCGGCCAGACACCATGCGAGTGGGAAAAACGTGATCGCCGTCCACCAGGGATTCCAGAAAACGTCCACACGGTTTGCCGTGTCCTCGTATCCCATCCGGTGCATCAAATAGAGATAGATCGTGATGAGCACACTATAGCGAACGAGGGCATAGACCGCCGAGATGAGCACTCCAAGTGAGATCAGACGGACTGCGGAGCGGCGCATTGACGGCGACGAAGCAACCGCAACCAAGAAGCCGAGGAAGATCGCACTGGCCGTGAACAGCCCCAGCCGTTCGGTTGTCACGGGGAAGCGGTGAAGCTCGCGCATCGTTTGCACGAAGACGCTATCGGCGCCAACCGCCGGATTGTGACCGAACACCCACAGCAGACCGGCAAGCGCCCACCGCAGCCATGGCAGGTTATGTCCGGCAGAATTGACCCCAAGGTACACCGGAACAACAACGCTTTGAGCTACCAGCACAAAACCGCCCAATGCCAAAGCATACCACAGAGGCCGCAAGCGAGCGTAACGCCGGCCATAAGCCAGCCAGCCCGACACCCCGACGAGCGCCAAAACAGGGCCGACTCGATAGGGGAAAGGGAATCCAACGGCGGCCACGATCAGTGCGGCGACGACAAGAGTCGCTATCCCCGGTGAGGGCTTGGGCACTTCGACGACCGAATGGGTAACGGCCCAGCCGAGAAAGAAAAGACCCAGAATCACTGCCAACATCGCACCCGCCGGCGAGACCTTGACAGAGAGCGGCACGGCAAATGTCCAGTAGAGCGACAGAGAGACAATTCCCATCATCAGCGCCGCTGTCATCTTGATCTCGCCTCTGACCGTCTCGCACCAGGGCCGCTTATTCCGTCATGCAACATCCCGAAGCCTCGAGAAAGCGATGGCACCTTGCCAATCCGCCCCACTCGATTCTCAGGGCGACCCCACCGGGTTGGTCCCAGCTGTCTCAGAAGGCACAGAAGCTGCCATTGGTCAAGCGAAAGCGAGACTTCACAACCCGCCGGGCGCCCTTCTCGAAGCTGCAAAGACGTTGATTTCGACTGGAGGCCTGTGTATGGAAAAGATCGGCGTCAGTCACCCGATCAGAAGTGAAAGGCTGGCAGATGGTGCTGGAAGTACCGATCAAGCCTGATTACGAGGCTTTCCTTTGTTGCCTGCGGCGCAAGGGAACACCCAAACGTGTCCATCTTGCAGAACTGTTTCTCGATCCCGAAATGAAGCAGGCGGCGGTCGAGCGGTTCGGACTCGACGAAGGCCTCGACCGCCATGATCCACACTTCGCGCATCGTCTCGAAATTCGCATCCAGCGCCATCTCGGCTACGATTATGTGACGACTGCAATTGACAACTTCCAATGGCCCCTCAAAGAGAGCGTCATGCCGGATACGGTCGAGGACCGACAGCGCCGCGAGGCCGGGCGCCGGTGGATGGAGGAGCATCGAGGTCCAATCGCCAACTGGGAAGACTTCGAAAACTACCCTTGGCCCGATCCCACTCAATTTCGCACCGACACAATCGAATGGTACAGCCGCAGTCTTCCCGACGAGATGTGTTTAGTTGCCGGTTCTCATTGCGTCTTCGAGATCACTTCGTGGGCGATGGGCTTCGAAACATTTGCCTATGCGCTCTACGAACAGCCCGACCTTGTGGAGGCCGTTTTCGAGCGCGTCGGCTCCATCTTCCACGAGGGGATTAAACTACTTTGCCAGTTCGACCGCATTCCGGTTCTCTTCGGCGGCGATGATATGGGATTCAAGACCGGCACGATGATCCCGCCGAAGGTCCTGATCGAAAAGTCGCTTCCCTGGCACCGAAAGAACGCCCGGGTCGCGCACGAACATGGCAAACTTTATATCCTCCACTCGTGCGGCAACCTCTCGGCGATCATGGAGCCGCTGATCGAGGATGTCGGCATTGATGGCAAACATTCGTTTGAAGATGTGATCGAAAGCGTCGTCGAGGCAAAACGCAAGTATGGCGACCGGATAGCGCTGCTCGGCGGCATTGACGTGGACCTTTTGACGCGAAAGAGTGAGCGTGATATTCGGCAGCGCGTGCGCGAGGTCCTCGAAGCCTGCCAGGGCGGCGGTGGCTATTGCCTGGGAACCGGTAACACAGCCTGCAACTATATCCCGCTTGATAACCTCCTTGCGATGATTGATGAAGGCCGCCGGTGGGGTTGAGTGATTGAGGAATTGAAAATTGTAAAGCGCTGCGCACCCAAAGCGCGGAAAAGTCATAACAACCTCATGGGCCGCGCATCAGGGTAGGGCTGGAGAGAACCAAAAAGAGAAACTAAGCCTTGACACATCAACGAGAGACGAAACAATACTTGAACGATAGTGGTTCCGGAGGAGAGGGGTAAGGTCCGTATGAGAAACGGTCAAATGAGAAGAATCTCTGGCGTTGTAAATCGAGCAATGGGCAGGGCGAGCATATCATTGTTGGCCACGGTATTTCTTCTTTCGTGTGCCTCGGGAGTTGCGCCGCGATGGAATTATGAACGAGGCGATCCGCCTAGCCAATACAAACGCTATCCGCGCAATGTTGGTGTGGATTATTTTTCGAGATTTCGACGCGTGGCCTATATCAAAGTCACTCGGCCATTGGAAGAGCTTCTTTCGGACGAACAACGCCAGTGGATCAGCCGAAATGGTCAACCCGACTATCGGCGTCGTCCTTTTCGGTCGCGCGAGGGGGAGCGGGTGGAAGAGTGGCTCCGGCTGACGTCCAACCGGTTGGTCCAGTTTGTCAAAGGTCGCGTGGTCTATGAAGGCGAAGTGACCGACCTGGAACGGACTATGGTCACCTATGGTTATCCCCGCTCGTGTCTGGTCGGTCAGAGTGAACCGGGAGTGGAGCGTTGGACTTTCATTTACAGTCGTCCCTTCGACCTCGAACGCGAGGTTTTCTCCTTCGCCAACGGGAAACTCGTGTACCGCCAGACGCAGCGATAAGTGAGAGAAGCACAACCCAACTGCCCGGAGGTCATGTCGCGGTGAAAACGATCCTGTGGAACCTTGCGGTAGCGGCAGTCGCGACAGCCTTGACGCTCGCCAGCTGCCAGCGACCGATTGATGTGGAAGGCAAGACCATCTTCGGACGCCAGTCTATTGATTTGATGGCCGAGGGCGAACGCTACGAGAAAGCCGGCAACTATGCGATGGCTCTCGACCGCTACGGTAAAGCTCTGGAGCTTTCGCCGAGGCCGGCTTTGTATTATCGAGTGGGCCGTTGCTATTATCAGCGTAGCGAGTTCACGAAAGCGCATGAATACCTGTCAGCCGCTGTAAGGCTGGCGGGAGATTATCCGGAGGCCCAATATCTTCTGAGCAAGGTGCGTATTCAGTTGGCGCTCGCGGCGCGGCAAGGCGGGAAGCCACCTGCCACGACGGCCACAGCAGCACCGGTAGTGACACCAGCGCCCCCTGTGGTTGTGATGCCACCTCCGGCCCGAACTCCAGCAGCGACGGCTGTCGCGATGGCACCGACGCCTCCGCCGACCCCGTCTCGCGAGGTTGTGGAGAAGCCGATCGAGCCTACACGTACTCCGGTTGTGATGGAACGTACACGTGTCCCGCCAACTCCGACACCCAGGCCGACCCCGACGCCTGAGCCGATCCTTCCGATGCCAACTCCGAGGCCCACACCAACAGCGGCGGAAAGCACCCCGTCGCCGCCTATCAGCCCGCCCGTCATCTCGACACCTCCGCCAAGTGTGGAGCGAATCGCCACGCCCCGGCCCAGTCCCCGAAGCGGCGTTGCGGCAACGCCCCCGGTCGGGACTATTCCGCCGGTGCTGAAAACCGAGGACATTTTTCCACCTCAGACGGCTACGGATGTGACAACCTCTCGGACCGCGCGGTCCACTGTGGAAACCACAGGAACAGTCACGGCGAATCCACTGCTGGGCCAGTGGCAATTTCACTGGGAGCAGGCTCAATCGTTTATCGAACGCAAGATGGACCAGGAAGCGGTGGATGAATTGCTTCTGGTGTTGGGTTCCCAACCCCACCATCTCGACGCACGACTGCAATTGGCGGAAGCTTATGACCGACTGGGACGTGGGGAGAAGGCACTGGAGCAGTATGAAAGGGCGCGCGTTTTTTCGGCCAATCACCCCAAGGCTCTTTTCCGCACCGGCAACTACTATTTGCGTCATGCGGAAGACAGTCCTCAGAACGCCGGCTATTATGATCGGGCGCGCTACTATTACTATCTCGCGGTCAATCAAGATCCCAAGTATTACTTTGCCTTTCACAACATTGGCGTCTCTTATATGAAACAAGGCAACTACGAGACTGCCCGCAAGTGGTTTGAGAAGGCTTTGGAAGTCATGCCGGACTATGCCAGCGCCCATCGCAACCTCGGGCTTCTCTATGAGCAGCATCTCAAGAATCCCGAAGCGGCTTTGTACCACTATCGCCGCTATCTGGACCTGGGCGGGCCGGATGCTGACGAGGTGCGGGAATGGATTCGCGCTCTCGAAGAGGCTCCGTAGATCAACGATGAAGGATGAAGGCTGAAGGAGGAATGAAAACCTCGATCACGGTTTATGCGTACCAGCGTGACTTTGCGTGAGAGCGTTTGTCCGGCGCTGTTTTACCACAATTCATCCTTTCGCCTTCCACCTTCATCCTTTTCATTGAGATGTTGGCTCGATGAAAGTCGTTTTTGTTACCCTCTATGACGAAAGCGCGCGCGGTGCGCGTTATGTTGCCAGCGCTGTGAAGTCCGCGGGCCACTCGATCGCTTTCATTCATTTCAAGGCGTTTCGATGGGGAACGATTCCGCGCCAGGATACGGAACAGTTGGCGTGGGCCATCGCGCAGAGCCCCTATCAGTTGCGCGAAATCACCCATGAGGGCGACCGCTTTCATCCCTATCCTTCGGTCGCCACGGACACCGAACGACGATTCCTCGCCGAATTGATTGACCAATTGAAACCCGATGTCGTCGGGATGAGCTTCGGAACCCATGCCTTCCCACGCGCGGTCGAGATTACCAACCTGATCCGTGAGACCTGTCCCGGTGTGCCGATTGTCTGGGGTGGCGTTCATGCCACCGTTGATCCCGAAAGCAGCATTCCCCATGCGGATGCAATCTGCATCGGTGAAGGTGAAGAGGCGTTTGTCGAGTATTTGGCCCACCCCAAGCGCACCGACATCGCTGGGTTCTGGTTCCGTACGCCCACAGGCATCATCAAGAATCCTTTGCGGCCGCTCATTCAAGATCTCGACTCCCTGGCATGGCCGATCTATGGCGCCGACGAATATCAAGTGAGTGAAAACCGGATCGAGCGGCGAATGGTCGAAGACCCCGCCTATATCGCCTGCAATTTCTACAGCGAGACAACTCGCGGTTGTCCGTTCACCTGTTCCTATTGTGTCCACAGCACCACTCGCGAGCTCTATCCGGGCCAGAGGTATGTGCGACCGCGATCGTCGGAGAGCGTGATTGCGGAAATCCGTCAATTCCGGAGCCGATTTGGTTTGCAGGCGGTCATGCCTTTCTTCGATGAAATCCTGTTCATGCACAAGAAGCGGTTTGCGCATTTCGCCGATCTGTACAAGCGCGAGATTCATCATCCATTTTGGGGTTTTGCTCACCCCAAAACCACCGACCGCGAAATGCTCGAGATCGCGCGCGATGCCGGCAGCGTCGAGATCAGTGTCGGCATTCAGACGGGCAGCGAGCGCATCGCCCGCGACATTTACCGCCGGCCAATTGATCGAGAAGCGATCCTTCGATTGACGCGCGACATCCACGAAGCTCGCGCCGGACGGCTCGTGCTCAACATGCTGGCCGATTGTCCGTTCGAGGAGGAACAGGACCTTCGCGACACATTTGATCTGCTGCTCGAAATCCCCAGACCTTTCCTTCTTCAGTTATCCCGTGTCGTTCCATTCCCCAACACGGCGCTGGCGCGAATGAAGTGCGATGTGCCGCCGTTGCCGCAGCGTGTTCGCGATTTCTGGTATCAACTGTTCCTGCTGACACAGAAGGTGCGGGTGGACATCGAGACGCTGCGGGGTCTTTCGGCAGACCCTTATTTGCGCGAGCATCCGGAGATCCTGTCCAATATCGTTCATTGGATTATGGAGAAAAGCGAGCGCCCGGAGTATTCGTCGGCTCTTCGCACCTCCGAGCCGGCCGCGCCGCCCACTTGTCAACCTTCTCCTCCTTATCGGGATGATTTCTTGCGCCGCGTTTACCGTAGAATGAGAGGTTGGTTTGACAGGACGGGAACGGCGAGATAGAAGAGGGATCAATCTTTCTGGTTCAACACGATGTCTTTGCCTTTCCTCGGTGGAAACAGCATTATGCGTAGCCGCTGTCTCATCGCCCCACCCAGAAAGGATAGTTCTCACGCCGTTCCACCCATCGGATTGAATCGGTCGGATGAAGGTGGAGTAGGTTAAGATAGAAACACGATGCAACCGCCGCAGGCAATCGAAGCTGTTTTTTATTGACATGCGCACAGGGTTCGTAAGACAATATAAATGCATGGACGGAGGGTGAGCCGGAACGGCTCCGACGAGAAGAAGATGCGGGGCGGTGTTGGCGGCAACGAGAAACGGCGGAAAATGGGGGAAGCACGCTGCGGTAGATCGCCATCCATTTGTTTTCTTTAATTGACCTTGTGACCAGCGAAAATTCCCCCCGGATCCATGTTGCCCTCCAGGTCTCCGCGTAAACTGAGGCGGCGGCGATTTGTCGCCAAACCACCCAAAAGGAAGCGTGGAAATGTATGGTGTGAGGAAGGTCAATGCGTTTACCTTGATCGAGCTGTTGATCGTCGTGGCGATTATTGCCATTCTGGCGATGATTGCTGTGCCCAACTTTCTCGAAGCCCAAACACGAGCCAAAGTCTCGCGGGTGAAAAGCGATCTGCGGTCTCTGGCCACGGCCTTGGAAGCCTACTTCGTGGATTGGAACTCCTATACCGATCTGGACAAGGGCGACTCTCTAACTAATCTGCGTGGTTGGCGCCAGCTGACCTCTCCAGTGGCCTACATTGCCAGCATTCCCCATGACCCCTTCGGAGAAGCCCGGAATCTCGGAGCGGCGCTCGCGCGCGTGGCCGCGTGCTACGAGCTAGGTTCAGGGGCCGTCGGGGTTGGTCCGGCGGGACTCTCGGACACCCGGCAAATGATCCGCGCCAGCGACTCGTGGGAAATGAGTGGCTATGGCCCCGACCACATGGACAACACGATGCGAGGAACCGGACTGTGGATAACAAACCAATTCCGCTGGAACGAGTGGAACTATCCCTGGGTGGACATTCCTGCTAATGATCCCGCTGCCGTGACCGAAGCTCTCACCCTCATCTACGATCCCACGAACGGGACCGTCAGTGGCGGCAACATTCTTCGGTTCGGCGGGCAAAAGCCGCCGGGGCGTATCTTCGACATACTTTATGCAGCGACCGCCAAATAAGCCTGTGCGGTCAACATCATAGAAGAGCAAGAGGAAAGGAGACGTGTGTCATGAGGATTTGGAGCAAGCGGGGCAGAGGCTTTACTCTGATTGAGCTGCTGATCGTAGTGGCGATCATCGCGATTCTGGCCATGATTGCCGTGCCCAACTTCCTCGAAGCGCAGACGCGGGCCAAGGTCTCGCGGGTCAAGAACGACTTGCGATCGCTGGCCACGGCCGAAGAGGCCTATTTTGTGGATTGGAATTCCTACACCAAATATGACCGAGGCGGGGATGACTTCTGGCCGGATGGTTCCCCGGCCATTGAAGGATGGAAACAACTGACAACCCCAGTGGCTTACATTACCAGTATTCCGCACGATCCATTTGGCCTCAACAGAACCCAACCGGCAGCGGCCAGGGCCAGCGCGGCGCTCTACGAACTGGGCACAGGGGCCGTGGGAATCGGTCCGGGGGCGCCGCAAGCGTCCGGAACGCCGGATCGCCCAATGATTCGCCCCACCGATTCGTGGATAATGAACAGCAACGGCCCGGACAGGCTAGACCAGACCGGAGGAACCGCACAGGGAAACACCTACGGCTGGACCGAGTGGCATTACCCGTGGGTGAACCTTAACGCGAATGCCCCATTGATGGTAATTGAGGCGCTTGGTCTCGTTTACGATCCCACGAACGGGACGGTCAGTCGGGGCGACATTTTCCGGTGTGGCGGTCAGAAGCCGCCGGGAGCGGCCTATGAGGTGCTCTGGGCTGCTTCGGCGAGATAAGCGGTGAAAAAAACCAATCTTCGAAGGCAGGCAGACAATGCAGCTATCGAAGAGAGAAGGCGGTGGTTTTACCCTGATCGAGCTGTTGATTGTCGTGGCGATCATCGCGATTCTGGCCATGATCGCTGTGCCCAACTTCCTCGAAGCGCAGACGCGGGCCAAGGTCTCGCGTGTGCGCTCTGACGTGCGGTCGCTATCGGTTGCCGAGGAAGCCTACTTTGTGGATTGGAACTCCTACACAAACCGCGACCCTGGTGACTCTTGGTCTTTGATGAAAGGGTGGCGTCAGCTGACAACCCCCGTGGCCTATATTGCGAATATCCCGATGGACCCGTTCGGTGAGGCCCGTTATAGGGGGGGAACCGGCAAGCGGTTGGAAGCCATGTATGAGCTCGGAACGGGCGCTGTCGGCGTCGGCTCGTCGGGGCCGCCGGATAACCCAGGAAAGGGTTTCCCCAGCAATACCTGGGAGATCGGTTCATGCGGTCCGGACCACAGGGACGACACCTTGGACACGAGCAACTACGGCCCTGGACACCAATGGACTTGGAACGAGAATAGTTACCCGTGGGTGGACATCCCCGCCAATGACCCCAATGCGGTGGCGGAAGCTCTGACCCTGTTATATGACCCCACGAACGGGACGGTCAGCGCGGGCAACATTCTTCGATTCGGTGGCAGGAAGCCACCGGGCCAGGTCTTCGACGTTCTTTTTGCTTGTGCGCCGGGCAAGTAGGCGGTCTCGCAGCGGACAACCGCAAGAAACGCCGATTCCTTGCCGGCGGAATGAATTACCTCACGTGGTTCATACGCTCTAAGGGAATGAATCGAAGAAGGGCGGGGGCTGCTTCATCTTAGCTTACGCTCGGCCCTGCCCTGGGGGGAACGAATTCCCTTGAGGCTCCAAGTTATCTTGACAGAAGGATAAGCAGGAAGTATCCAAACCATCAAGGAGCTGTCCCCGGTGAGTAAAGTGTCATTTCCCGGCTTCACCTGACCTTCCCTCTTATGATCTAGATGGCCTAGATCGGCGCTCTCGATTGCAGTCACGATTTCATCGGTTTTCCGGTAATGCGAAGTTCTCTTTGCCAATACAACAGGTCGAGGAAGCAAGCATGAAAGCCATCCAAGGAATCGGTCTTCGCGATGTGCAAGCGGTTTATGGTGGCCCGGAAGGTGATCTCTGGGAGCTGATCATGGGAGAACAAGTCCATATTGGCGGCTTTGTCTCGTCCATGGACCTTGCAGAAAAAGCCGGGATCGAGGCGGGGACAATGGGGGTGGATTTGTGCTGTTGCAACGGGGCTGGCATGCGTTTCCTGGTTCGATTTCGCAATGTGGCCAAAATGCGCGGCATTGACGCCACGCGCAAGGTCGTTGAACGAGGCCGCCAACGAACCCATCTCGAGGGACTGTCGAGACGGATCGCTTTCACCCTTGCTGATGCATGTGACACCCGCCTACCGTCGGAATCTATAGATTTCGTTTGGGGAGAGGACGCTTGGTGCTACGTCGTTGACAAGTCGAAGCTCATTGCCGAGGCCGTGCGGCTGGTTAACTCTCGTGGCACCATAGCTTTCACAGACTGGATCGAAGGACCGACAGGCCTGACAGAAGAAGAGGCGGAACGTTTCCTTCGGTTTATGAAGTTCCCTAACGTTCAGGATGAGCAGGGCTATTGCGAGTTGCTCTCTGCCAATGGTTGCAAGGTGGTTGTCACAGAAAACACAGGCCGCTTTGCGCCATATGTTGATCTCTACCTGGACATGCTGAACAAACAGCTGACCTACGATGCCCTGCGAATCGTCGGTTTCGATCAACCGCTGCTGGAAACCATGGGGAAAGAAATGCAATTTATGCGCGACCTCGCCCATAGGGGAAAGATTGCTCAGGGCCTGTTTGTTGCTCGGAAACTGTAGCTATTTTTCTCGGTCGCTACCGATTCTCGTGGTGGGAGAGAAGGAAGAAAATGGATAGGGCCTGTGGCAAGAAGGACGTTTTCGTCCATCCTACGGATCCATGCGCACCACCACAAGCGTCACGTCATGCGAGTCGTCCTGGCTCGGCAGGCGAGCAGGACGGTCCCTTGGCTCATTTTCGGAATATGATCTCCAATTGCTTGCAGTATGCCCGTGCGAGCAAGAGCGCTGGCCGACCCATCGTAGGCATCATGTGCGAATATGCGCCACGCGAGCTGATTATGGCCGTCGGTGGCGTTCCCGTCTGTCTTTGCGGTGGCTCGGCCAAAACCATTCCTGCCGCCGAAGAGCACCTGCCATCGAATCTCTGTCCGCTCATTAAGTCCACCTATGGCTATCATGTTCAGAAGACGAATCCCTTTCTGGAGATGGCCGATCTTATTGTCGCCGAGACGACGTGCGATGGAAAGAAGAAGATGTTTGAACGGATGGCAGAATCGCGACCGACTTACGTGTTGGAGTTGCCGCAAAAGGAAAACGACGGTGATGCTCGGGAACACTGGTTGCGTGAACTCCACAAGTTCAAAGGCGAGTTGGAATCGTGTTTTGGCGTGCAGATTACCCCAGAAAAGCTCCGCGAAGCCGTCCGTGTGATGAACCGAGAGAGAGCTTTGCGCCGCGAACTTGCCGAATTGATGAAAGCGGAAGTGCCGCCTTTGTTGGGAGGCGAGTTGTTGGAGTTTAAGAGCAGTATCTCAGGCATTCCCGCCGATTTCGACCAGTATGAGAAAGCACTCGAAATGTATCGGGCGATGAACCCACGTCCGAGCCTTTCCTCGCGGGTCCGCGTACTACTGACCGGCGTGCCCATTGTCCACGGTGCCGAGCGTGCTCTGGAGATCATCGAGAATCACGGCGGATTGGTTGTCTGCATGGAGAATTGCACGGGACTGAAGCCGATCCTCGAGGATGTCGCGGACGAGACCAGCGATCCCATAGGCGCCTTGGCCGAAAAATACTTTCACATTCCCTGTTCGGTGAAAACGCGAAACGAGGCACGCATCCAGTCGCTGCGGGACCTGGCACTGGCCTATCGGCCGCAGTGCGTGATCGAGCTGATCTGGCAAGACTGCTTGACGTATGATATTGAATCTTACCGCGTCAAGCGGCTGGCCGAGGAGGAATTGGGCATCCCATATCTGCGAATCCAAACCGACTATTCGCCTTCAGATTCTGCGCGCATCGCAGTGCGTGTCGAAGCGCTGTTTGAGACGGTTCCAAGCGATGCAAACAAAAGCGGGCACGCCTGCCAACAATGAAAACCGTTCTGTATAGCTCTCCCTTTGTCCCGGCGGAATGGATTGCGGCGCACGGAATGAGGCCGAGCAGAATGTTGCCGCTGGCAGCCGAAACTGGCGGCCACATAGGCGGCGCTGCCATAGGTGTCTGTCCGTATGCTCGGGCATGCGTTCACGAGGTCGCCTCGCAGAAGGATGCGGACGCTGTCGTTTTCACGACGACGTGCGATCAAATGCGCCGCTCAGCCGAGTTGATCGCTCGGTCGTGCAATGTGTCGGTTTTCCTTTTTCACGTCCCCGCAACCTGGCAGACCAACGCAGCTCATGGGCTGTATGCGGACGAATTGAGACGGCTGGGGCGATTTCTGGTTCGGCTGGGAGGCAGCGCACCATCGCGCGACGAACTTGCCCGGGTGATGCGGGAGTTCGAGACGGCGCGTTCGGCCGTATGCGAAGCGCGTGGCCGGCTTTCGGCCCGGCAATTCTCTCAGGCCATTGCCGACTTCCAACGTGACGGCAAGGTCAACCTGGAGTCCCTGGAGTCGGCTCCGGTTCCGCGCGGCGTTCCCGTAGCTTTGGTTGGAAGTCCATTGTTGCGTGGCCATTTCGACGTTTTCGACGTGGTCGAAAAGGCGGGTGGACACATCGCTTTGGATGCCACGACCAGCGGCGAACGTCCACTGCCCGCTCCGTTCGATCGCCGCGAGATTGGCGACGATCCTTTTACGGTTCTGGTCAGTGGCTATTTTGGAAACATTCCCGATGCCTTCCGCAGGCCCAACAGCGAGCTTTATGTGTGGCTCAAACACAAGATAGCCGAGCGCGACATTCGCGGCATCATTTTCCGGCATTACACATGGTGCGACCTGTGGCATGCCGAAGCCCAGCGCATGAAGGAATCATCTGATCTGCCCCTTTTCGTCATGGCCATCGGCGACGAAGAGGGCCTCGACGGTCACACTGTTTCGAGAATACAGTCCTTCGTTGAGATTCTGAGATGAAAGACACTCCGAGGCAAATTACTCTGGATGAATGGGATGCGCGGTACGAGGTGCTGCGGGCGGCGGGCATGAGCGAAGCGGCCTACGGAGGCCCGCTTCGCCGCCACGTCAAAGATGGCGACTTGCGGCTGCTCAAACTGCGCTGCGATAATTCGGCGGCCTCGTTGCGGCTGTGGAATTTCCTCCTCACCGAGGAAGACCGTTTGCACGAGGCACGAGCGGCGGGGAAGAAGATCGTCGGAGCCATGAAAGATCTCGGCACGGTTCCAGTGATCGCCTATTCGTCGCCCAACCTGGTGGCGTTTTATCCCGACGGGGCATGGTGGATTCCCTGCGTGGAGGAATTGAACGCGGGACTGTTGCGTATCGCCGATTCATTGGGCGTTGATGAATCCTTTTGCCCTGTGCGTGCCATGCTCGGCGCTTTCCTGACGCAGGAACATTTTCCTATCCCCGACTTGCTTACGTGCAGTGTCGGTGCAACGTGTGATGATTTCTCTACCATCGCTCAGCGTCTCAACGGCCTGGGCTATCCGATCCTGTGGTGGGAGATTCCCAATCGCCGTTGGCCCGACCCCGATGAACTTGCCGTGTCCTTGCCCGGCGGATTCTGCGCACCGAGACCGCAAGTTGACTTTGTCAAGTCTGAGCTCGAGAGGGTTCGAGAGGGCCTGGAGACTTTGGCCGGTGAGCCGTTCGATGCGGCAGCGCTTTCGGCGGGAATCAAAAAGGCTAACCAGGTGCGCCGCCTTCTTGCCGAGCTTCGCCGGCTGGTTTTCACCGCCGAGATTTGCCCGCTTCCGGCTCTCGAAATGCTCATTGCAGAAATGTTCGCGATCCATTTCTGCTCCGACCAGAACGAAACGATTGCTGTATTGCAGGACTTGCTCGATGAAGTGAAGAATCGAATCCAAGCGAACCAAGGCTTTTTCTCAGGAGAAACGGTTCGGGTCTTTTGGGTCAATCCGGTGGCAGACCTTCGGGCGATGAATCTGCTCGAAGAATGCGGCGGCCGGATTTGCGGCACCGACTATCTGTTTAGCCATGCGCTTGACGAAATCCCCGAAGACCTTCCGCCAGTGGAGGCATTGGCGCGAATGGCGCTGAGCGATCCAATGGTTGGTCCGGCGGCAGACCGCGCAGAGCGTATCTGCAAAGATATTCGCTCTTTCGGTGCTGAGGCGCTCGTGTTTTCGCGGGTTCCGGGCGCCAGCCACTGTGCCACCGAGGGCAAAGTGATTTGCGACGTGGTGCAATCGAAACTGGGCATTCCAACGGCAGAGATCGAGGTGCCGCCGATCTCTGATTCGTTGCGGCCAACCTTGCGCTCGCGCCTGGAAGCGTTGATCGAAACCACAAAGGATCAAAGAAAGTGATGATTTGTGCCGGGATTGATGCAGGATCGAGAGCGATCAAAGTCGTCTTGCTGGACGCCGAAAGCCTTGAGGTTATCGCATCGGGAGTCAGAGACCAAGGCATCGAGCAAGAGGCGCTGGCGCGGCAACTTTTTGAAGCGCTCTTGGAGGAAAACGACCACCGCCGCAATGAGGTGTCGCGGATCGTGGCGACCGGCTACGGCCGCAATCTGCTGAGTTTCGCCGACACGACGATCACCGAGATCACGTGCCACGCGCGTGGCGTTCGTCACTTGGTGCCGGATGCAACGACCATCATCGAGATTGGCGGACAGGACAGCAAACTCATCCGATTGAATCCCAAGGGTGTCGTGCGCGATTTTGCCATGAATGATCGGTGCGCCGCCGGCACGGGACGCTTCTTGGAAATCATCGCCGCTCGCTTGGGCCTGGATCTCCAGGCGCTCGGCGAGATGGCGAACCGAAGCCGAAGCCCCGCCGCCATCAGCAGCATGTGTGTTGTTTTTGCGGAAACGGAAATCATCGGACTGCTGGCTACCGGAAACCCACCGGAGGACATCGTGGCCGGTGTCCAGCGAGCCATTGCCGCACGTGTCGCGGCGATGGCGGGGCGCTCGCTTGAGTCGCCGATCATTTTTACCGGCGGCGTGGCCATGATTCCGGGAATGACAGGCGCGTTGGAATCCGCTCTCGGCCATCCTGTCGCTGTCGCGCCCCAGCCGTTGATGACAGGCGCTCTGGGAGCGGCTATCCTGGCGGCTCGGTTGTAGCGGTCAGGGCGCTTGCGCGCAAGCGGCGGACAAGTCGCCGCATTCCAGCAGAAGGCGAGGCGCGGGTCTCCTCGCCTCTCTGCGAGCCGGCTATGGCGGCGACAGATTGTGCCTGTGCCGGGCGGGATTCTGCCTCTACTGGATCGCTGCCCCAGCATACCGGAGCGCTGAGGGCGATCACAACCGTCAGGCGGGAAGAGTGTATCAAGGTCAAGTCGAGCCACCCACAGAACGCCTTGGGGTAATGGCCCAGGGCGCTCCTTGTCACTTCTTCCAGAGTTTTCGATTCTTGTTTTCGCCCGAGCCTGCTTTTGACCACCCGTGTGATTTCATCAAGAGGCTCCTTCCCAATCCGATGGGCCGCTTGGGTTTGCCATCCGTTGGATGCGCTCATTGGACAGCTGCTTGTTTCAATGCCGCGGGTTGGATGACTCGATAGACATGGAGCGGCTTACTGCGGCGGTCGTCCGAATCGCGCGCCTGGAAGACCACTGATAATTCCGGAGCAACATAGACAGGGTCATGTGCCGATACGACGTAGTCCACACCGTAGGTTTTGACGAGGTGCACAATTTGCTGGAGAGTCAAGTTTTCATAGTCCCTGTCCGTGCCTTTTGCTCCAGAGTCGTGCAGGGCGGCCTCAATGTCAGACCGGTTCGCCCCGGTCAGGCCGCGCACGGCCAGGTAGCGCTCCTTCCACTCCCGTACGCCGGCACGGCTATAGGAGAAGAATTTGACAGTGAAGACAGCGGAACGCTTGGACCAGGGATGAAAGCCTGCTTGTTCCTTGCCTGGCGGGATGAGGAACATGGCATCCCTCGACGTGTTGCGTTCAGCCCAGGTGCCCACTTTCTCAATGGCGGCAATCGGGAAAGGCCGCAGGGCGTGGTCGAAGCAAAAGCGCGCCAGGCGTCTTTGCGCCGATGCGTCGGGATTCCCGATCCACTTCTCGAAGGGCAAGAACCACATGGCTGCAAGGAAAACCGCTCCGCCGGCAACAGCCAAGGGCAAGCCCCGCTTCACAAGCCAACCGCGAATCGGTGGCCTGCGCACTGCCCAGTAGGCGATGGCGGCCGATCCAAGCACCAGCAGGACAGGACGGCGGCTGTTAGAGTTCCACAGACCGGCGACCAGAAGCGCGGCTATCAGAATGGCCCCGGGTGCCCAGGCAGGCGGCGCCGAAGCGCTTCGTTCCAGAAGAACAATGACCATTTCCCCGATCAGGACACAGAGAAAGATTTCTCGTTCGAGGCCGCAGACGACGAGCGCAGTAGCCCGCGCACAGGACCAGAGTGTTTGTCGCTGGATCAATCCTGTGATATGATAGGCGATCAGGAGATATATCACCGCCCGCATGGGAACGGCCAGACGGAACGGCTGGGCCAGCAAAATCCGCTCTGTCGGTCGCCACACAGTGATGAATGCGGCCGCAACGAGAATCGCCGCGATGATCATGGCCAGAAGTCCGAATTGCCAGCCTTCGCGGTGGGTCCGTCTCAAAGGCCACCAGACAATGGCCCAGAGCGCCATGAACGCGGCCAATTCCGTGAGTTCGTTGCCCCACGTGCTGATGGCCATATGGTGGGGGGCACGCACATAGGCCCAGAGTAGAAGGGAATCGGGGTCAGACGAACTTGCATAGCTCTCAATCACATCGTGTGTTTTCAGGACCGAAGGAGCCACTAGCGCCAGAAAAGTTGCACCAAGAATCACAACGGGGACGAGCCCTTCGCGACGCCTCTTGACGAGAATCCACAGCGAAAGCGCCGGCCAGAACTGCAAGGGCACAAGGAGGTGGGCATAGGCGCCCACGGCTAAAACCAGTGCGGCCAGAAAAGCACCCAAGCGAGCGTTGCGAAGGCAGGTGAAATAGAGTGCCCACCAACAGGCGGTCAACCCCACTGTGCGCGGCAGGATCAGAGTTTCCACAATGTTGTTTCCTGCGATTTTTCCAACAGTGTGAAACGCGAGCATGAGGGCGAAGAAAAGTCCCGGCACGTAGGATTCAAAGACTTTCCTGGAGATGCAAAACCAAGCCCAAACGGTCAGGCCATAGAAGAAGGCATAAAGCGCGAATAGGCCGAGAGGGAGACCGAATATCGCCGCTGTTGTCCTCATCAAAAGGAGATAGAAATAGCGCAGGTTGCCCGTGCTGAACTCATGTAGAAACAGATCGTTGGGAAACAACGTGGGGTCCTGCATGACCCACAGCAGAGGGACATGTACGAGTTGGTCGCTTCGATAAACGATGTAACCCTGAAATAGGAGCCGCAGGCAAAAAGCAACAAAACCAAGAAGAATCCAGGTGATTGGAGAAACCTGAGATCGACGGCTTCCTGTTGCCGATTCGCACGCCCTCACGGTCCGCTCTTCGCCTATTGTCAGAACATTCTGTACTCTTGGAGCACGATGAAAAGTAGCATGGGCAACTTGCCCATAATCTTTAGAGGAGGAACACCTTCGCTGCGAAAAGAAATCACCCTGAAGAACCGGCCTTCTTCATCTCGTCCACGCCGTAGTCATATCCACGCTGAAATGCCCGAAGGTTGAGGTCGGCAGTGCCGCGGGGGACAGACTCGCTGATCGCCTTGCGCATCGAATCGGCCCCGACGACGCTCGTCACGGCGGTGAAGAAGCCAAGCATCACCATGTTCAGGACGATCTTTCGCCCCAGTTCTTCGGCCAGGCGTGTAGCTGGGATGCCGAACAAACGCTGGCTGGGGTTGATCTCGCCGACGCGGACGAGGTCGCTTTCGATCAGTAGCGTCCCGCCAGGAGAGAGCTCGCCGCTAAATCTTCGATGCGCTTCCTGCGACATCACAATCAAGATCTCGGGGCGCGTGACATAGGGATAGTAAATCTTCTCTGTGGAGATGATAACCTGAGCGCTGGCCGCACCGCCACGCGCTTCGGGACCGAAGCTGCGCGTAAGGGTCGCCTCCCTGCCGTCGAAAATCGCCGCTGCCCGCCCGACGATTTCGCCGGCAAGTATCACACCTTGGCCGCCAAACCCACCGATTTTGATCTCCAGTTGGCTCAAGATGTCGCCTCCAAGACAGAAGTGAGAGGCGGGAAGTGAGAGGCAAAAGACAAGGTTGGGGCGACGCCGCAGCGGTGGACAGTTGGGTTTGCCATCAAGACGCTGCCTCCAACGGGACGAACGCATCGCTGAGTTTCGCCCGCATCTGTTCGTTCATGGCTTCGAGAAAGGTCGGTCGCGGCCGATCCACAAACTTGCCGACAACGATTTCGCCCTGAAAAGCAATTCCGACCTCGCCGGTTGGCGCCCCGTGGCGAACGACGCTCTTTTCCTTGTAGTAATTTGTCATCTCCGCCGCTGTGCCGAGGCGGTTACGTCGCCCATAGAGCTCGGGACAGGGCGAGATCACCTCGATGAAAACGAAGCCTTTGCGCGTCAGCCCTTCCGCATAGGCACGCGCCAACTGTCGGACGTGATAGGTCGTCCACCGGGCGATATACGTTGCGCCGCTTGACTCGGCGAGGTAGGGCAGATTGAAAGGCGGCTCGAAATTACCATAGGGCGCCGTAGTTCCCAACGCCGTCAGCGGTGTGGTCGGGCCGACCTGTCCGCCGGTCATCGCATAGTTGAAATTATTTACGCAAATGACCATCAAGTCTATATTCCGCCGCGCGGCGTGGATAAAGTGATTGCCCCCGATGGCGATTAGATCGCCATCGCCACTATAGACGACGACCTTGAGGTTGGGATTTGCGAGCTTGAGACCTGTGGCAAATGGAATTGGCCGCCCGTGTGTCGTGTGGAACGAGTCGAGGCGCAGATAGCCGGCGACGCGCCCTGTGCAACCAATTCCCGAAACGATCGCCACCTTGTCGAGGTTGAGTTTGCTTTCCAGCAAAACGCGGGCGAAACAATTGACGCTGGTTCCAATCCCACAGCCTGGGCACCAGATGTGTGGCATCCGGTCCATTCGCAAAAGCGGTTCGACGGGATGGGTTGAATTCATCGAGCAGCCTCCCGGATGACCCTGAGAATCTGGTGGGGTAAATGAACGGTCCCGCCGGCGTGGGGCGCGAGAAAAGTTTCGGCCCGACCCGCGCTGCAACGCTCGACCTCAAAGACGATTTGGCCGAGGTTCATTTCGGCAACAACAAACGCGCGCACTTGCCCCGCTAGCTGCCGAATTCTCTTTTCCGGGAAAGGCCAGATGACTTTGAGGCGCACCAATCCTACACGCAATCCTTCGGCTCGCGCCATTTCCATCGCACGAAATGCCACGCGCGATGTAATGCCGAACGACACCAAGACAGTGTCGCACTCCTCGGTGTTGTGCTCCTCCACGCTGACGATTTCATCGGCATTGCAGCGAATCTTGTCCACCAATCGGCGCACCAATTTCTCCTGGCACTCTGCGTTGATCACTGGGTAGCCGCGCTCGTCATGCGTCAGGCCGGTGATATGAATGCGATAGCCATCGCCGGCCTTGACCATCAGCGGCACGAGGTCGGCTTCGGGCTGGTAGGGCAGGTATTGCGCGGGCGGCAAGGTCGTGTAGCGCCGCGGGTAGATTTCGATCTCGGTCGCCGGCGGAATGACCACCTTTTCGGTCATGTGGCCGACGCACTCGTCGCTCATGAGCATGACGGGTGTGCGATATTTCTCCGAGAGATTAAATGCCTCGATCGTCATCTCGAAGCATTCCTGGGGCGAATTGGGCGAAAGTGCGATGATCTCGTAGTCGCCATGCGAGCCCCAGCGCGCCTGCATCAGGTCGGCCTGACCGGGCAAGGTTGGCAAACCGGTCGAAGGTCCCCCACGTTGGACGTTGATGAACACACAGGGCGTTTCGGTAATGGCGGCCAGCCCAACGTGTTCCATCATCAACGAAAACCCAGGCCCCGACGTCACGGTCATTGCTTTCTGACCGGCCCAGGCGGCGCCAAGGATGGCGATCGAGGAAGCGATCTCGTCTTCCATCTGGATAAATGTTCCGCCCAGCGTCGGAAAACGTTCAGCGATTCGCTCGACGATATCGGTCGAGGGAGTGATTGGATAGCCGGCGACGAATCGGCAACCCGCCGCGAGCGCACCTTCGCAACATGCTTCATTACCCGACAAGAAATGGGCGCCCGCCAATACGCCTTGTGCATCCGCATTCATGGGTTCTTCTTTCTTGTAGATCCTCCGATCAGAAGGTAACGGCTTTTGACGGCGCGCCGAAAACATCCCTCAACCCGAGAAGAAGGCGATTTGCCGGACCCCTGGCTATGCCCCTATGACTTCTCATCGTTTTTGGTGTCTTTCTTGTCCTTGCTGTCCTTCTTCTTGCTGTCAATGCGGACGCCATGAATGGCAAAATCGGGACAAAAATAGCCACAGATATCGCAACCGGTGCAATCTTCGGCTTTCACGTCTTTGGGAGGATGATACCCTCTCGAATTGAACTTCTCTGACCTTTCGAGGACGTGACTGGGACAAAATGTGATACACAAACCACAGCCTTTGCATCGTTCGATGTCTATGAAAACACGGCCACGCTGTTTACGTCCCGCCGCGGTTGGCTTCTCGCCAGCTGCTCCCTCCTCTGACGCGCCGCTTTCGACTTGCGCCGTCGCCGGTGGATGATTTTCCGACGATGTGCTCATCGTTTCTTCCTTTCTCTGTTACCCGCTTACCGAGGGTAGCTTCCACTCTCTCGTCAGATGTAAGGGCGATTCGTGAGTTGCCCCTACCAGGGTCGCAGGGCGGGAGTGAAATGCCGTCCCTAATGATGTCGGACAATCCAAGCGACAGGCCGTGCGTGCCTGAGCTGGTTGAGATCGCCTCGATCCGGGAAACTCTGCGGTTGTGGCGTACTGTCCTGGAAGGATTGCCAGGACAGCCCGTCGAGGAGACGGGTATAAGGAATGACCGCCGCAAGCAACGCGCTCGCTTTCGACTCCATTCGGTATTAGCGAACAACCCGTGTTCCTGAGCACTCCGATTATCCCCATGGCCCGGTTCTTTCCGGGTGCGACTATGCTCCAGAGCGATCGGCCATCGCGTCGGCGATGCGGTCCTCGATGCGGCGCCAGAAACCGATCACATCCTGGCTCATGATGACGAGGTTATGGTATTTGCCCTCGAGATCGCGGACGTGATTTTTGAGAACCGCCTCCTGTTCAAACCCCATGGCGGTGAAGACGCGAACGGCCCCTTGCTGATCCTCCATCATTTCGGCCACCACTTTGTTGAGCTTGAGCACCAGCGCCAGGAAGAAAATCTCGCGCGCCAGAATGCGGCCGAGCCGCTGGCGACGAAACTCCGGGTCGGTCACCAATCGAATTTCGCCCACATGGGTGGACCAACCGTAGCGCGCGCGATGCAGGGTCGCGTCGCCGACGATCCGGCCCTCATGCTCGGCCAGAATCGGGATGACCCGATGGTAGTCGAGGTTCTCGGCCCACGTATGAATAACCTTGGGATCCGTCACATCGTCCTTCAGAAAAAGACGATCTTCGGGCGGCAGGCGACGGAAAAAATCGAGCAGCTTCGCCTCGTCCTCGCGAACCATAGGCCGCAAGGCGATCACTGTTCCGTTTCGAACCGTGGCGGTTTTGGGATAGTCCTCGAACATGGTCGCTCCCCGTTCTGCTCTTGGCTGATACCCCCGCGTATAGTTCATATCTGAAAAAATCCCAATTCGAGCTTGGAGCCAGTCTTGCCGTTCCTCACTTCATTTTTAACCGGAAAGGCTCGGCAATGTCAATTTGATTTATTCAATCTCGTATGTCTCGTTGACATGTAGGGGCGCGCAATGCAACAACAATGTGGCAACCAATTCTAAGAACATCTATAGGGATCAATGTTGCTTCAGCAAAGAATTGAAATTGAAACAGATATCCGCTCCTTCCCGAACCACCGCTGAATACCAAAACCATTCGCCGGATTTTGCTATGCGCTTGCTTATTCGGGAAAGGTCGCTTCCCTAGCTTCCGGCTCATACCGGTCCTAACCTCAGTTGTTCGGGCGGACGGTAGTTGGGTTTTTCGACTTGACCTTTTCTGAGCTGCGACCCCAAAACCCCAGAACGCTCGTTTGGCGGAGTTCCCTCCGGATGCTGAGAATCTATAATACTTTGACCCGCTGCAAGGAGGAGTTTCAGCCGGTTGCTCCGCCGCTGGTCACTTTCTATAATTGCGGACCGACCGTCTATGACTATTTCCATATCGGCAATGCACGCAATTTTGTTCTAGCCGATGTGATTCGCTGCTATCTGCGGTTCAAAGGCTATCAGGTCAGGTTCGTTCAGAACATCACGGACATTGACGACAAGATCATCCGGCGCGCCAAGGCGGAGGGACGGCCAACGAGCGAAATTGTCGAGCAATTCACGCGCGCCTATTTCGACCACTTGGAGGCATTGGGTGTCGAACCGCCCGATGTCAGCCCCCGCGCCACCGAGCATATCCCCCAGATGATCGCCTTCATCGAGAAGCTGATAGGAAAGGGATTCGCGTACCAAGTGGGAGGCGACATTTTCTATCGCGTTGGCCGGTTCGACGGCTATGGCAAACTCTCTCATAAGAAGATCGAGGATCTGCGCGAAGGCGAACGCGTCGAAGTTGACCCGCGCAAAGACAATCCCATGGACTTTGCCCTCTGGAAGGCGGCCAAACCCGGTGAGCCGACATGGGATAGCCCCTGGGGTCCGGGCCGACCCGGCTGGCACATCGAGTGCTCGGTCATGGCCATGACCCACCTGGGCGAGACGATTGACATTCATTCGGGCGGCTCTGACCTGGTTTTCCCGCATCACGAAAATGAGATGGCCCAGTCCGAAGCGGCCACGGGCAAACCATTTGTTCGCTACTGGATTCACAACGCCTTTCTCAATATCAGCGGCGAGAAAATGTCGAAGTCGCTAGGGAACATCGTCACGATGGATCAGGTGCTTCGCGCCTATCCGCCGATGGTTGTGCGCTACTTTTTCCTCTCGGCCCACTATCGTCGCCCAATGGATTACAGCCCCGACAGCCTTGAGGAGGCACAGCGGGCGCTCGACCGGCTGGTCGGTGGAATCGAGACAGCCGAGAAGGTTTTGGCGTTGACTTCGCCCGAGGGTGAGACACTTGCGACGCCGCTGACGGAGGAAGATGACCCGGCGTTGGCGGCGATTCGCGAGCGATTCTGCAACGCCATGGATGACGATTTCAACAGCCCGCGAGCGTTGAGCGTTCTTTTCGAGACGATTTCCGAATTGCACGAGAAACGAAAACAATTCGAAAAGCCCAAGGACGGCTCAAGGGTGCGAGCCTATGCTCATGCCGCCGTCGCTGTCATCCGCGAACTGGGAGGCGTTCTTGGCCTGGACCTTTCTGCGCGAGGCGCCGGTCGGGCGGCTGACCTGCTCACTGAGCCGCTCCTGACCTTGCTGGCCGAGGCGCTTGGAGCGGCACGGGCAACAGGCATGAACGACATCGCCACAAATCTGATCGAGCGATTGGGCCGGCTTGGCTTTGCCGCCGACGTGACGACAACTCCGCCTGTCTGGCAAGGCACGAGTTTGTCTGCAACAGACGAGAACCTTTTCGACAGACTGATGGATGTGGCGATTGAAATCCGAAATCAAGCCCGCCGGCAGAAACAGTTCGCCGTGGGTGATCGGATTCGGGCGGCCTTGGGTGAGATTGGCATTATCCTGGAAGACTATCGCGGCGGGACTCTCTGGAGACGAGAATGACTGGCTCCAGCAGAATAGGACGACGCAAGAAACCTCTGTGTCTTGATGTCTTTGCGGTTCTCGTTTTTTCCCAGTATCGAATCCTTCAGGGATGAACGGAAAATGAAACTCACACCTGCCATGGAAACCTTGATCGCCGAGTTGGTAAAGCTGCCGACGATTGGCCGCAAAAGCGCCCAAAGACTGGCGTTCCATTTGCTGCGGTGCCAACGCGACGACGCACTCTCGCTTGCCCGCGCGATCGAACACATGCGCGAGGCGGTGCGCTTCTGCGAGCGCTGCGGGAATATTGCCGAGGCCCCGCTTTGCGCCATCTGCAACGACCCATCGCGCGACCGGACGATCGTGTGCGTGGTCGAGGAAGTCACAGACCTGGTCGCATTCGAGCGTTCGGGCACCTACCACGGGCTCTATCATGTTCTGGGTGGCTGCCTGTCGCCGCTGCATGGTATGACACCCGAGAAGCTGACGATTGCGCCGCTGATGGAGCGGCTGCGGTCGGGCGAGGTGCGCGAGATGATCGTGGCGACCAATCCCAGCGTGGACGGCGAGGCGACGGCGCTCTATCTGGTCAAACTGGCACGACCGTTGGGCATTCGCGTGACGCGCATCGGGGTCGGCATCCCCATTGGAAGTTCGGTCGAGTTTGCCGATCAAGTCACCGTGCAAAAGGCACTCGAAGGCCGCCGCGAGATCGAGCCGTGAGCCCGACGTGGCTGTGCGGTTTGTTTCGAGACCCTGACTGACGGTGGGGGAGAAGCTATCGGGCAACAGACTCGACTTGTGTTGCCGAGTGAATGACCTGCATGGGCAATTGGTCGGGCTCGAGGACGAAGTAGAGTTGAGTTTCCGCAACGGGAAAGGCGGCTTGTTGGCCGGCTATCGTTCCGGTAACCGCCGCTCTGCCCGAAGTGGCCCCTTCGCCCGGAGTGGTTGCTGTACCGCCCCGCTGTTCATTGCTTGTGCCGGCATATCCGCCCCACCTTGACACTTCGAGACCACCCGGGGCTGGGGCATTTGTAGTGGTTTGAGTAGTGTATGCATATCCCAGCCTCTGCCCTGCCACGTCTCTTCGTTGTTCAAGACTCTGTTGAACAAAAAACTGCGATTTTTTCGCTGCGCGTTGATTTGCATACAGCTCTGTTTGGCTTGGCGGCAAGGTTTGGGCAAAGAAATTGCTCACGGCGGGAAGACGGCGTTGTGCCAGATCCTCTTCATTCATGCGCTGAACGGAAACCTGATACTGTCCACGAGATCGAGCTCGTTGCAGGTTGTCCAACTGCGGTGGTGCGCCCGGTGCGAATTGCCTTTGTCTTGCATCCTCGGGCGCCGACTGGAAAACGACACCGCCCCTCGAGGTGACCTGGCCTGCCGAGCCAGCCTCCTTTGCCGGTAGCAACAGGAGCTTTGCCCGCTGGGTCTCGATGTTCGAAACCGCGACCATTCGCTTCTGGTTCACGGCGTTGATCAAGGCATTACCGTTTGTATCGCGGAAATTGCACTCGACCACGATAGCGCGGCGTTGCCCCGGCATCACCACGACCTCTTGCGTATGGGTGATGGCTCCGCCGAAGCTGTTTACCAACTCGCTGAATGAGGCCACCGAGGTTTGGACAAACTGCGTCCAGGTTGTCTCTCTGTCGGCCAGCTGCGCAACCTGAGCCGGTGTGGGTTCCACCGGAACGCGAATCTCGTCTATCTTGTTCCGGGCGAGAATTTGCTGTTGAACTGGAGCCGATGACTCGATTTCAATCCAGTCGAGATCACCCTGAAGGAAATAGAGATCTTCGGCGACGAGGGCGGGAACCTGGCCCTCCGCCTCTGCCTTGCCCGCCTTTGGTGTGAATGGCTCGGCTGCGGCTTCAACTGGGACGACGGCTGAAATCGAGGGGGCGGATGGCGCTGCGACCGATGGGGCAGGCGCTGACGCAGCGAGAGGCCCAGAACGGACTGGCGCAGCTGGCTGGGCGGCAGGAACCACCTCTGCTTTTACCGGCGGGGCGATAGAAGGAACCGGGCGCGTCGCTAGGGATCGAGCAGGACCTGCCAGTGGCCTGGCTGGGCTTGCCACGACGGACTCGGACTCTGGCGGGGCAGCCTGGGACTTCGTAACCGTCACGGCTTGCCGGTGGACGTCGGCTACTGCCTGCTTCAAGAGATCGGCCTCTACCTCAGCCCCCTTTTCGAGGGCTTTTTTCGGCGTGACTTTCTCGTCAAGCTCTCTGACTTCCTTGGCAGCCTTGTCTGCAACTTCGACATATGTGTCGAGGCCCTTCGTGGCGTCAGGTGCCGAGAGCGGGACAGGCGTTGCGGCTTTAGCCAGGTCCGCCGCCTTCTCAGATACCCGATCCTCGGTTGCTTTTGCGTGAGGGCGCTTTTCGTTTCCCTCGGCCCGACGGCCCGTGCCGATCTCCTCTTCAGCGCGCCCAAATCTCGAAGGGAGCCCGTGCTTCTCGCCAGCACCCGCAACTTCACCAGCCTTCCGAGCTGGTTCAGCTCTGGACGCCAACTCGGTCGGTGCGATCTGGGCGCGCGGGCGCACGTTGAGATAGACTCTGAGACCGACGGCTGCGACCACGAGAATAGCCGCGACTTCCAAAATCCGGAAAACCCGTCGTCGGAATGGGAACGCGATGACTTTAGCTTTGGGCGCCTCGGCCGGTTTCGTTTCCTCTTCCATTTGGCGGCGCAACGCTGCCAGCACATTCTCGCGGACATGGGACGGGCAGCGGCGCCGAGGCATTTCGGACAGCAAAGCTTCGAGCCGCCGTTCCTCGGCCGTCAGCTCCTTGCCGTCGTCGCCATTCGGGCCATCGAATATGTTCCGTTCGTCAGACATTGCCGCGTTCTCAAACTTCCTGTAGATAGTCTTTCATTCGCTCCTTGAGCGCTTTGCGGGCGCGGAAAATCCGCGATTTCACTGTGCCGAGCGGCTCCTTGGTCGCCTCGGCAATTTCTTCATAGCTCAGACCCTCGATGAATCGCAGAACGATCACCTCTCGAAACTCAGGCTCCAGTTCGAGCAGTTTTCGCTCGACTATCTCGCCCATCTCGGCACCCGCCGCCAGACTTCTTGGGTTGGGCGCCGGGTCGGCGAGCGATTCGACGAGTGCAGGAGTCTCTGGGTCGTTGTTATCCTCGTCGAGCGAGTCCGTTACATCATAGCCCTGGCGTTTCTGACGGCTCCAGAGGTTTTTCACCGTATTGATCGTGATCCGATAGAGCCACGTAGAGAGTTTCGACTCCCCTCGATAGTCCTTGAGGTGGCGAAAGCACGCCAGGAAGACATCTTGCGCCACATCGGCGGCGTCGTCCTCGTTGCCGACAAGGCGATAAGCGACCGAGTAAACCTGATCCTGGTAGCGTTGGATCAGGATGTCGAACGCGTTGACGTCCCCATCGCGCGCTTGTTCGACTATTTTCTGTTCGTCGCCGCTTTCTACCCTTGCGGTGACGGTCTGCTTCGTCTGTACCATGAGACAACACTACGCGGAAAAAGTTCACGTCCGCAACAGGATTTTCGTGCGCCAAAGCCGCTCGGTGCTCGTTACACACCTACCTCGCTTTTGGCCGAGCCAATCCGACGCTTGTCGTAACAAACGCCAAACAGCTCACAGGTATTCTGACTCACTGTGCGCAGGAATTGCTTGGTCTGCTTGTCTCGGCCATCCAATGAGAAAAACCAAGAAGACTTCAAGGCGGAATGGGTTGAACGGCGCCTATATCCAGCGAGCCGCGGCTCGCTATGCACAGCCTTCTGCTTGCGTCGCAGAAAGCGCTCACTTGCGCTCCGGGATGCCCGCTATCTTCCAAACCTTGTCGAGCGACTCTTTGGTGACGCGAACGGCGTCTTCGTCGTTCATTTTCCTGACGCGGTCGCTGAACGGCTCGACCACGACAGGTCCGTCATAACCAATGCTTTGCAGACCGCGAAGGAACCCTTTGATGTCAATCACACCGGTTTCGCCAGGCAGGCAGCGCACATTGTCCTTTTGCTCGTCCAGCGGGATGCCCTTGGGAGCGTCGTTGACGTGAACGTCCACGATGGTCTTGTTAGTCCATTTCTCGAAGTCCTCGGTCGTTCCACCCGAGGTGTACCAATGCCAACAATCGAGGAGAAGGCCGACGTTGCCGGTCCCAATGGCCTCGCACAATTCGAGCATGCCGGCGGCCGTGTGGATGAACTCATGTTTTCTGCCGGCGCGCGAGGTTCTCGGCCCCACGAACTCCAGGCCCAATCGGATATTATACCGAGCCAGGATTTTCGCCGCTTCGCCCAACCGTCGGCGATGAAGATCGAAGTTCTCCTTGAATGGCAGTTCATTGCTGGCGGGTGGAAGCCAGGTCGAGCAACGGGAGCAGCCGATTTGGGCCGCGGCTTCGGCGAGCGGCGGCAGACCGGCGATGCTCTTGCGAAATGCCTCTTCGTCTTTGCGAAATTCGACGGGAAAACTGAAACCGGCCGGTCGGGCGTAATAGTTGGCGAGGTAGGTCTTGGCTTTCTCGATCCCGATGTTGATCACTTCGGCGGGACTGAAATAGACACCATCGAAGCCGAATTGGCCCGCCAACTCGACAGCCCGAATGAACCCGGCTTTGACGCCGATTGTTCCAACATTCAGTGCTTTGAACATTTTCAATCCTCCATCGTTGAAAGTCTTAGAGCGTGTTTTAATATTCTTGATTTCGGTGTAGCGTACGGTGCAGCGTCCTGAAAGCGGACACGTTGTAGCGGAAGGAGATGTTGCTGAT